>Ga0207709_10000056_pt1 | contig 221962 bp, 160 predicted proteins | sample KBSM34metaG_FD_184397 | JGI IMG/M metagenome (GOLD analysis project Ga0207709, IMG submission 184397) | Miscanthus rhizosphere microbial communities from Kellogg Biological Station, Michigan, USA - KBS M3-4 metaG (SPAdes) (version 2) | ecosystem: Host-associated > Plants > Roots > Rhizosphere... | reverse complement strand
CTCGGTGCCTCTGTGGTTGATTTCTCTGAGTAATTTCACCACAGAGGCACGGAGATTCCACAGAGTTACACAGAGAAAATCCTTTTTCCGACAGACTCTCCAGGGTGCGACCAAATTAACATCACATTTTCCGGTGGTCTCCGCGGACTCCGACCACCGGCTACTTTCTTTGCAACCCTTCGGGTTGGCAGATAAGAGAAGGCTGTTCGATAACTCAATTACACAACCTGACCGGCGGCAAAAAGTGGAGTCGGGGTCAGGCCTTCGATTCTTCGATTCTCGCGGTGAAGGTTTTCATTCCATATTGCGGTCAAACTTTCGAAGCCTCAAGGATTGGGATTGAGAATCGCAGAATCGAAGGCCTGACCCCGACTCGTTCCCACATGCAGAATCGAAGGCACTGACCCCGACTCGTTCCCACACAAAAGGACGCTTCTTAAGGGAGGCGCGTGAGAATGCACAAATTGGTGCGCTGCTCGTTGCGAGTTTTGCTGGAATCCTAGTTTATTTTGTATATCTTTTTGGATCCAAGATCGTTTAGATAAATGATTCCATCACTGCCGACAGCCACGCCACAGCTTCCGCAATAAGGGGCTGTGGCCAGCGAGTTCAATATACGGCCCGAAGAGGCGTCCAACAGGAACAGCTTTTGTTGGTTACTGTCCGTCAAGTCGGCGCCAATTACATACAGCACGCCATTATTAATTGCGCGAATTGGATTTCCATTGGGCAGTATTTCTGTGTTTCGCCACAGGAAGGCTCCTTGTTTAGAGAGAGCTACAATGCGAGGTTGGAATGGATCAACAAACGGGTAGTCAATGCCGAAGATCATGCTGTTGCTATATGAGCGCAGCTCGATGTCTCTTTGCTGAGATTCGAAGATGGGGTTGAACGTACAGTTTCCTCCGTTCGATGAGACAACCGAGTGGAGGGAGGTGAATACACCATCCAATCCGCCGACAAAACTTCCGTAGAAACCATTAACATCAGGATTAGTACATACGGGTGCGCCACTATCTTTATCAAGAACGACTAGACCAACGCCTCTGATGATCGTAAAGATGTTCCGGTCGATACCCTGAACGATGCCCCGCCCTCCTTCATTTTCATTCGCATAATCCGTTCGCCATTTCTCAGACCCGTTTTGATTCAGCGCTAACAACGCAATCGGGAACCCGGAAAATGAATTGGTGACGCCCGTTCTTGTGTAGACTGTTCCATCCGTTCGATCAACAACAACTGGACTAAAAGACGTTCCAAAAACATAGGGCAAGGTTACGGGCCATTGCGGAACAGAGTTACCAAACTGATCAAACGCGAATATGGTGGCGCCGCCCGCCAGAAAATAGACTCTGTCATCAGGCCCGAGCAAAACTGTTTTATCAGCAAATGCGCGGCTACCTATCTCAGTCTGCGACCAATTTAGTGTTCCAGCGGGAGATATCGAATAGAGTCTGCTGCATGCACTAAAGCCACAAGACACATTTGCAGTCCCCTCGATAATTAATCGGCCTTGACTATCAATCACAGGCTCAGCAAAGGTGATATTGTTCAGCAACGGGTAGGCGGCTCCGTCGAAGAACAGCGAACCACTTAAAGAGTTAACGTCCCCCACAATTTTCGTATCGAAGAAACTCTCAAAGCCTCTATCCCGCAAATGATAGGTGATTGTATTTTGTCCCGTCTGGATAAGATTTTGCGGAACAGCGAATTGAAGGTCGTCCAGGTTTGGACAGTCCGAGTGTTGTACTCCCGACGCTATCAGCACTCCGTTAAAGAACAGTCCAATAATGTCGTTATCTACCGCAACCATTATTCGGACATTCGTTGTTCCCGCGGGAATAGCGATTTTGCGCCGAACAAGTAAGTCCGTCGACGCAGGCCACGTCGTGTGATCAGTCGAATGTATAGGACAGAATCCGACGCTGGAGCCGAAAGCTGCCGACCCAACATCCCAGCCGCTGTCGTCGAAATTGGCCTGCTCAAAGCCAGCCGGTGGCGGAGCTCCAGTTGTAATCACTTGATATCGATAATTCGATGACTGGTACGGCAAGATCTCGGTTGGAACCCCTGGAGATGGTGATGGTGTCGGCGTTGGTGTTGGTGTCGGCGTTGGTGTTGGCGTTGGTGTTGGCGTTGGTGTTGGCGTTGGCGTTGGCGTTGGTGTTGGTGTCGGCGTTGGGGTTGGTGTCGGTGACGGATTCCTATATATGGCAAACCGAGAATCCATCAGGCCACTCTGACCGAGTGTAAACTCGAAGGCACAATCATTGAACCGTGCCGTCATGTAGTTGTTAACGGGGTCACTGCCTGGCTGAGGACATGTATCACTGGACTTGTTGCAATCCAGTTTCACTGGTGTCTTTTCCGCTGGTGTGTCGTCCACTCCGTCATTTATAGGGCCACAAGTCATCCCATTATCAAATCCAGTTTCGTATGTGTGAACAAGCCCGAGCCAATGGCCGACTTCGTGAGTGGAAACGTTTCCCTCGTTGAACTTGTTGTTCGCGACGCCCGGTATAGTCTTCGTATCGATGACAACACCATCCATCAGGGGATCGTCAACGTACTCCCAGGGAAACGTGGAATAGCCTAAAACCCCCTTCGACGCCTCGTTACCTGTACTCTTAATATATATATTTAGATCCCGAACCCCTCCTTGTCTTAAAGCAGTTTTCATCTGTCTTACCGCCAAAAAATCTGAGGCAGCGTAAAACCAATCGCCGTTGACTGTATAGTCGTGTCCGGCCAAGTGGAATCGAAAGGGAGTATTAGTCCCAAAACCTTGACTGTCCATACCTGAGAAATTCTGGTTCAAAACCGCGGTTTGCTCTTCAAGGCTGCTAATAGGAACGAAACCGTTTGAAGATTTTTGCTTATCGGATTTTTGAATGACATGGAAATAGACGTTAATGATGATGGACCCAGCTGGCGCCGCGAGCTGTTCGACATTACTTAATCCCGAACGTTTGGCGATTTCAGATCTTTCCTTTTTGAATCGAGTTAAGTCTCTTGTTATTTCGTCGGCGCGTTGCCTTGAAGGTGATTTTGCCCCGCAACTAGTTTCGATTAACGCTATGTCGGTACCTACTCGACCCTCCCTTTGACTCTCGACTCTTGGAACAATCGAACTGAAAATGAGAAGTGTCGAGATTGTTAGGGTGAAAAGCGCTATCGCGCCAAGGTTAGACTTGGAACTTTGGTTAAGGTCAGTTCGTGTTGACATGAGGTCTCCGTTGCCAGCTGAGTCAGAAATAGGAAGCTAGCGTTTGAGTTTTGCGGGAGCCGTACTCAAAGTGGTGTGCGAGTAACACTCTCGCTCGTGAAATTTGAGGACCGCAGTCTAATGCCGCGAGACCGAGGTGTCAATAAAAAAAAGCCCCCTATTAACTTAGTAATCAGTAGTCGGGTAATCATAGTCGGGGGTCAGGCCTTCGATTCTTCGATTCTCGGAAAGACTGCCCAGTGGCCGTACAGTCCGCTGCCTAAGCGCGGAAATTTCGCCGGGCTGAAAAAGTAAGGATGAAGAGCGCAACCCAAAGGGTTGCAAGAAAGTAGCCGGTGGTCGGAGTCCGCGGAGACCACCGGAAAAGTCATTAGTCATCGACCGCACCCCGGGAGAGTCTGTCGGAAAAAGTATTTCTCTGTGAAAACTCTGTGTCCCTCTGTGTCTCTGTGGTGGAAATTGCTGGGAATTCATTCACCACAGAGGCGCAGAGGATCTCACAGAGGTCCACAGAGACTAATTTTCCGACAGACTCTCCAGGGTGCGTCCCAATTAATTTCGCACTTCCGGTGGTCTCCGCGGACTCCGACCACCGGCTACTTTCTTTGCAACCCTTCGGGTTGCTGAGGTGGGTCAACTATATAGTTAACAGGCCGGCGTTCTCAGGTTATCCATTGATTCGTCAGCCGAATCGCGCGCCACTTACCATCGATCTTTTCGAGCACTACCGTTGCCCCGGAATAGCCGATGGTTACGTTCGCGTTGGCTTTCGTCCGCTCGGCGTTGACGAACTCGATTTGTGTCACTTGCGGAAACGTCTCGACTTCCCAGCCGCCCCAGTGCCCAGGGATAGCCGGGAAGAACCGTCCAAACAGCGAAAGGATTTGCATCGAATCGCCTACCGGTTGATTTGGCACTTCCATGACCTGCCGTGGTGCGCGCCTCTTCGTTCCCCCAATCGTGTGCAACAGCCGCGCTACCAGCGATAGCTCCTCGGAAGTGAGCATCAACACTTGATCGAAATCGGGAAATCTCTGATACACCCTGTGGCGACTAACCTGGCCATCCGGCGTCTTCACTGCCAGATCTGAGCGAACGACGATGAAGCGAGGTAGGGCGTCGGGAAACTTGAAGGCATTCCACCCCATGCCACTGTAGACCGGCAGGTCGCCAAGCGGCCGAAATACCACCTGCCGAATTTCAGCGATGTCGGCGTCGAACGTCGTCGCCGGCGGACGCGCCGTGAGCTCGCGCTGGCTCGCGACCCACGCGTCCAGCGTTTTCGCCAACAGCTTTTCGGCGTCATCAGAATGTCCTTCCGTCACCAACATCGCGGCCTTTGCCAACGCCGCAGTCGCGACGAAGGAATCAAATGGTTCTTTGATGATCGAGTCCAGCGCAGCGAAAGCCTTCGTGCGGTCATAGTGCGCGCCCTCGACAGCGGCCAGATCGAGGGCTGATTCAAGTTGGGCCCGATGCCGAAGCGTTTGCGCTTCTGCCAGGGCCGGCGACTTTGGTTGTTGCTGCAGGAACGTCGTCAGCGTCTTGCTCGCTTCATCGAACTGGTTCTGTTCAAGTTGCCACCGCGCCCGCGCCAGCAAACGGCCGCCGGGACGACGAAGGTCGCGTTCGAGCGCGCTGACACGCACCGCGAGAGCGTCACGGGTGACGCGTAGCCGATCGGCATTTGGCCCGGTTGTCACACCCGGCAGCGTCGCCTGTGAAGACCGGATCGAATACTCGAAGCCGTAGTCTGAGTCCCAGCTATTCAAAGCACGCGTCGCGGCCGCAAGAGAATCCTCGAATCGATCGAGCGCATCAAGCGCGCGCGAAGCAAACGCGCCGCCGAGGACTCGGGCGTACGGTTCATTCGGATAGTTGGCCGCTGCCCGAGCATAGGCCGCGGCGGCTTTCGGCCAATCGTTGGTCTGCTCATAACACTCACCGATGCGCAGTGCCGCAATCGGCGCGTATGAGCTCGACGGATACAGCGTGACAAACTGCTGATACTCGGGCAGAGCACGCGCGTAGTCGCGCTCGTAGTACTCAAATGCCGCGGCGTACGCGAGCGCCAGACGAGACGCGGTACCGCGTTTAGCCGCGGCCAGCGCAGCCAACGCAGCCCGAGCTTTTACGGCCATCGCCGCACGATCTGCCTCAGGTCCCGCTGATGACTGACGCGCGTAATACAGCGCGCGAAACAACTGCACCGCACCCGGATCCGGCGCCGCCTTTTCAAGATCGGCGAGCGTCCGCTCGATGCCGCCAAGACGGTCGCCCTTCAACTGAAACAGATTGCCCATCTTTGAGCCAACGACGTAGCCTAAGCCGTTTTCAAGCGAAAGCAATTCGTTCGGCATCCGCAGGTGGGTTCGCACGAATGTTGCATACGCGTCGATCGCGCGATCGAGATTCGCCGGTGAATAAGCCGGCGGCGGCGGGTCGGACACGAAGAAACCGATCATAAGTGATGGCGCCTTTTCCACCCATTCGCTCGGCGGGAACTTGCCGCTCTCCAGCTCCTTGACGATAGCAGCGACGCGCAGGAGCCGCTCTGTGGGATCAGAGCCACGCCGTTCGATTCCGGTGACCGCTACGTTGACATGGAGATCCCAGCCCTCCTGGAAGAGCGCCTTCGCGCCGGCATTAGTGCCGGGATGGTCCCTTGCGAATTGATCGAGATCGTCGATCCGTTTCAGCATCTGCCTGGGATCCAACGTGAGCAAGTCGACCTGGGCGAGCAGCGCGGCGTCAGTGCCGTCGTAATCACGTACGAACTTGGTCAGCGTCTCGGCCCAGCTCGGACTTTGACGCCTCTCGAGTGCGGCGTCGATCGCTAGCAGCTGCCGCGCCAGGCGGGCAGCGTCTTCGCGCGGCAGCTTAGCGAGCAGAGCGCGCGCAGGAACAATCAGTTGGCGAATCGTCTCGGTGTACGAGCGCGTTTGGTCCTGCTGAAACTGGAACATCGTTTCGCTAAGGGCCCGCATTGCGGCAATCGTTTGTTCAGCGTCGGCTGCTTCGAGGGTTCGTTTCAATAAGAGCAACGCATCGTCGCGCCGCCCAGCTCCGACGAGCCGCCTGAAGGTTTCAGGTGTGGCGGAGTTTTGCGCAAGTAGCCGCTTGGCCTCCTTGACGTTTGCGCCCTGGCGCAGGTACCAGACCATGGTGGAGTCGTACGAGGGAAAGTCGAGCCAGGGATCGGCTTGGGACGACTGGCCGAGCAGCGCCGGTGCTGCGAACGCGGTCACGAGCAGGATGCCAACTATCCGCATTCGCCTCAGTCTCAAGATCGTCGTCGCTTGAAATAGGACCGCCATGGCTTCACTCCCCTCTGGACAATGAGGTCATAATAGTACGCCTATCGCCTTAATTCGTTAGAGGGGCTTTGCCTCAAAAGGTCGACAGTTCAACGTCTCATTCACACCGGGCTTGAGCCGGTGATCGGTCGCTGGGAGAAATTCGCGAACCCCCAGACTCAGAAACCGTGGCCACCGAGTTCTGGCGGAAAATACCTTTTCCTCCCCGACTTCGGTCCTTATCGCTCAATTTCCTGGAGGCAAACATGAAAACGATCCTCTCAGTGGTGTTGGTACTCGGGTTCTGCAGCATTGCGGTCGCGCAGGGCGAGAAGGCAGACCCGGTCGGGACCTGGAAGTGCGAGTACAAAATCGGCGACCAGCAGCGGACGTCTGAACTGACGATCCAGAAGGACGGGGACAACCTCTCCGGGACGATGAACTGGCCGGACCAGAAGGATGAGAAACTCAAGGACGTGAAATTCAAGGACGGGAAACTGACCTTCTCAGCCGTGCGGAAGTTCATGGATAACACGATCCCCATCGACTACAACTTTACGATCGACGGGGACAAGTTCAAAGGAAAGGGAGCGGCGGAGTTTGGGGGCCAGAAACAGGAGTTCGACATCGAGGGGAAGCGGGAGAAGAAGGACAAGTAACCTTTGGTGGATCTTGAACGCCAGTCCAAAGTTGGCAGTCAACACCGCCGGCCCGGCAAGTGATTCTTGACTTTGAACGTACCTGACTGGTTTTCCAGAATGGCAAATAGCAGGCCTGACCCGGTCTTATTATGCTTTCTTAGTTTCAACTGCTGTGCTCATTCAGAATTAATAATAATTTCTTCTCTATTGCTTTGAGGGCTTGGCATCGAGAAAGTCGTTCACCATCGGGACGATCGTTTGCCTACGGTTCATCAACGTGACGTGGGTTGTGTCGGGTAAAATGGCTAATCTCGACGCTGAGCGCGGCCGCATGTCGCCGTGGACCTCGCCGCCCTTCAGGCGAAACGTTTCCGCGATGTAATCGAGCCGCACCCCGTCGGCATCGCCGTGGATGAAAAACATCGGCGCCTTAGTGGCCTTGAGCTTGTCGGCGCCGAAGTCGTGCGGCTTCAGATCGACCGAGAGGACGCGCTTGACGAAGTTCGGGAATTCGTTGGGCGTCGGGCTAAGTCTTTTGTAGTCGGCTTCGATGGGAGTGCCTTTGAACGCTTCGGCGGTGAGGTTCGGGAATGCGTCCAGCCCCTCTTTGGTCCAGCCATTTTGGCGGAACACGGCCGAAATACTGACGACCTTGCGCACCTTGTTCGGATGGCGGATCGCGCAATTCAGCGCGACACCGCCGCCGAGGCTGTAGCCGAGGATATCCGCGCTTGGGATCTTGAGGTAGTCGAGCAGCGCGGCCACATCGTCGGCGAGGTTATCGTAGGTGAAGTCACGGCCCGTGTCAGCCGTGCGGCCATGACCTTGCATTTCGATGGCGATCACTTTCCGCGTTTTGGAAAGTTCACCGATCCACTCGGCCCAGTGGAAGTCGTTTGAAATTGCCATGAACGCGCCGTGGAGCAGCACCACGGGCTCACCCTGCCCACGGATCTCGTAATACATTTTTAGCCCGTTAACCGGCGCGTAGTCCGTAGCTGGTTTTTGCTGCCCCGATACGACCCCGGACAGGAGCGTTGTCATAAGTATCGACAGGAAAAAAACCGTCGTCTTCATATTTGGATTCCAATTCATGCTTGTTCTCATTATTTTGACTCCTTACCCCTGCGTTAATTTTTCCAATAGATCTTCCAGGTTCTGCAGCTGCGCCTCGGTACCTTGCTGGAAGCCCATTGCGAGACCTCTCTCCATACGTTCCAGCGACTCGTTATAGATCGAGATACTAACCTTGGTCTTCCCGTCCTGCTCGCTGAAATTCAGGTCCCAATCGGAACCCGGCAATTGCAGGTTTTCGTCTTTGTCGGCAAATGCGTTAAAAAACTTGAAATTGGTTTTCGGTGTGATCGAAGTATATTTTTGAACGGCCCAGCCCTCGCTGCCATCCGGGCTTACCATCGCGTAAAATCTCCGGCCGCCTACCTCGAAGTCCATGGCCTTCGTACGTGAGGTAAAGGGCTTCGGCGCCCACCATTGGTCGAGCAGTTCGGGCTTTGTATATGCGTCCCAAACCAATGAAAGCTCGGCCGCAAACTCCTTGGTTATGGTGACCGTCTTCGTCTCTTTGTCCACAATAAAGTCCATTTGCATGTTATTTTTCCTCTTTCTGTTTTTTAATCGTTGCCAATAAGTCGTCTAGCTGGCTATATCGGGTTTCCCAGATCTTCCTGTATTGCTCCAACCATTTATCGATCTCTTTCATTTTTTCGATCTCCAGCGAATAGTAAATTTCTCGTCCCTTTTGTTCCTGTGTTACAAGCTCGCATTCCGTCAGTATTCGCAGGTGTTTGGAAATTGCCTGCCGCGACGTGTCGAAATGCTCGGCAAGTGCGTTTGGCGTCATTGCCTGCAAGGCGATCAGGGCTATAATTGCCCTTCTTGTCGGGTCGGCGATGGCTTGAAAAATGTCTCTTCTCATTCTTAATCGTCTCGTTTATGAAACCGATCAGTTGCAAGTCTACATGCAACCGTTCGGTTTCGCAAGTCTTTTTTTTAATTTTTTTCAGGATCGAAAATAAGGTCGGGATGTTCAGGCTTGGCTATGCTGGCAGATTCATGCGACTTTCTCTTGTCTCCGAAGGAGACACAATATAGCGTAGGGTGAAACCCTACGACGACGTTTTCAAATTAGATCGCGTCGCCGAAGGTGACGGACATGCGACGTTGCATTGTTCGTCCCTTTCAGGGACGGATCGTGGTCTAAACGAAAACACTAACGGGCTGGTGCGGCAGTATTGGCCCAAAGGTTCCGACTTCAGCGGCCTCACCGCTGGCGACCTCGACTTCGTGATGAATCGGCTCAACAATAGGCCGCGCAAAACGCTCGGGTTCAAGAACCCGAACCAGATCTTTTTCTATCAACCGCCAATTGCACTTCAGAGTTGAACCCGCCTTTCGTTTTAATAAGAGCAACGCATCGTCGAGCCGGCCAACACCGACGAGCCGCCTGAAGGTTTCAGGTGTCGCGGAGTTTCGCGCAAGTAGCCGCTTGGCCTCTTTGACGTTTGCGCCCTGGCGCAGGTGCCCGACCATGGTGGAGTCGTTCGAGGGAAAGTCGAGCCAGGGATCGGCTTGGGACGACTGGCCGAGAGCGGGTGCCGCTAACGCCGTTAAGAGGAGAATGCCAACTATCCGCATTCGCCTCAGTCTCGAGGTCGTCGTCGCTTGAAATAAGACCGCCATGGCTTCACTCCCCTCTGGACGATGAGGTCCTAATGATACGGTCATGCGTTAATACTCGGGGGATTGCGCCCCAGACTTTACGCTGACGCCCGCTTCGCACACCCAATTGGCTCACGGTTGCAGCCCAATCTTCCGCAGCAATTGCGCGTAGCGAGGATCGTTGCGGATGGGGTCGTATGCGGGTTCGATCTTAAACTGGAGGGTGGCAACGTCGCGTGCCTGGAAAGCCTTATTAAACCAGGCAAAGGCCTCATCTTTTCGTCCCAGCCGCACATACAATCCTGCAAAGTGATGTGGCTCTACGTCTCTGGTTTTGGCGACCGTCTTTAAAACTTCAAGCCGCTTAAGAAGAAAACCCTCCCATCCCGATTTTTTGAAACCATCGACAAACTGTTCGCGGAGTTCTTGTGGAAAATCACTCAAAGCCAAAAACTTGATGTATGCATCGACGGCTTCCGGATACATCTGCTTCTGCTCGTATATTGTGTAGAGGGACAAGTACGAACTCGCATCATTTGGCTCAACGACCAAAGTGCTGTGGACCTGCTGGATGGCTTGATCATACTGTCTCGAATAATAGAACAGTCTCCCCCGGCCGACGTTGATGGTAAGAGAGCTGGGATCCAGTTCGCGCGCTTTATCCATCTCAGCCGCTGCTTTGTCAAAACGTCCTGTGGACATGAGAAACCAACCGTAGGCTTGCCGTATCCAGGCAACATTCGGATTTAGCTCAATGGCTTTTTGGAACTCCGTCTCGGCGCCGGCCCAATCATATTGATATTGATACTTCAGCTCAGCCAGTGCGTTATGCGCCTGCGCCAGACCTTCATCAATTTTCAAGGCGGTCATTATGTGGGGACGAGCTTTTGCTTCGGCTTCCTGCATAGAGATTCGGCGATGACCGCTGAGCATGATGTAACAGTCTGCCGCGCCGATGTGAGCCAGAGCGAAATTGGGATCTTTTTCCAAGGCTTGTAAATAGTTGGCCAGACTCTGGTCGATCCAGTTCTGACGTCTGCCATTCCAGACGAGTTGAGCTTGCAAATACAACTGGTAGGCTTCTGCGCTATCGGTGAAGTGCCTGCCTAACCGTTCTTTCTCCTGCCGGCTCAGTTGCAGCATGAGGGCACTTGATATTCTTTCGGTAATGGAATCCTGTACTTTGAAAATGTCAGTGAAAATTTCATCAAACTGTTCTGACCAGACTGCCTTCCCGTCACGCACGTCGATCAAACGCACTGTGACTCTAACTCGGTTGCCCACTTTTTGAATGCTGCCATCCAACACAGCGTCCGCCTGAACTTCCCGGCCTGCTTTCACTGGATCTTGCTGAGGGTCGGTATATTTTCGAACCGCGCTCATCGGCCGCACCACTATTTGCTGAAGATTGCTGAGGCGCGTGGTGAGTGTTTCAGCCATTCCCATTTCAAGCGATTCATCCCGACTTTCAGCGTTCAAAGGCTTAAGTGGCAGGACTGCAATTGAGCGGATTGGCGCCGAGGTACTCTCGACGGGCCGTTGACGAAACCAGAACCAGCCCGCCAGGGCCGAAACGGCAATCAATCCGGCAATGGATAGAACCAGTGCTCTTCTCGAGATAGCTAAGCGGGGCAGCGGTTTCGGTTGTCGTTGTACGGTTGATTGATGTGAGATTTGACGGTCCGACTCTTCAACCTTGCCAACGAAACGATAGCCCCGTTTGGGGACAGTCTCGATATACCTGGGAGCGTTTGCGTCATCATCGAGCGTGTGACGGATTTCTTTAATAATCTTTGTCAGAGCGTTGTCGGTAACATGCGTTTCTCCCCAAACCCGATTGAACAGTTCCTGCTTTTCAACGACTGTCCCAGCGTGTTCCAACAGAACGACCAGAACGTCGAAGCCCCTTGGCGTTAACGTGAGAAGGTTACCCGCCTTGAGCACCCGAAAATTCTCGCAATCTACCGTAATCTCGTCGAAAGAAATCAACTTGTGATTCTGGTTGGACATGGCTCCGAGCGTTCAAAAAATGAGACGTTCTTCCTGAAAAAGAGAGGTCACGTCAAAGGCACCAATAAGTCACGTTGCAGTCATTACAGGACTCTACCGCGCAACTATATTTGACGCTGCCACGGCGATAAAGCCGCGAATCCAAACCAGGAGGCAGTTATGAAAAAAGCAATTTTGCAACTCTGCCTGAGCATCGCCTTCACCGTTTCGATGGCCATTGTTGGCGCCGCGCAAGGGTCTTCATACGAAGCAGCGGATCAGAAGCGAACGGCCCTTAGTTATAACGCCGAGGCCGTAAAGCAAATGAACCAGGGAAAGCATGACGCAGCGGTTGAGCTCCTGCGCCGCGCGATTCGCTTGCGCCCCGACCTTGCGATCGCCTATTACAACCTTGGCACGGCCCATTATTTCCTCAATCAGTTTGCAGATGCGATTACGGCATTACAACAGGCTATCGATCTGAACGCTACTTATTCAGAAGCCTACAATCAACTGGGTGTTGTCTTTACCACTGAGGCGAAATACAACAAAGCGATAGCCGCCTTCGAGCGGTCCATAGCTCAAAATCCCTATAACTCGACGACACATTACAATCTCGGCTGTACCTACATTCGTGTGGAGAATTACAAGGCTGCAGCGCTTGCACTTGAGCGTGCGCTTCAGCTGGAACCGAGCCATGTGGAAGCGTTGATGAATTTAGGTTTTGCTCACAGCAGGCTGAAACGTTATGCCGAGGCAATCAAAGAAATCGGCCAGGCTGTCAGGCTCAAACCGCAAGATCTCGACGCACAATTCTTCCTGGGAACGCTCTTTGTGATGATGAAAGACCGAAAATCCGCTTTCGCACAATACCAATTGGTCAAATCCATGAATCCAGAACTTGGGCAAAAACTCTTTGACGAAATCCATCACCATAAGTTGGTGATCGTTACGAGGCAATAGTTGCGGCGGACTGTGGAAGGATGTTGTGGTTAACTTGAAAAACCCGCTTTAGATGATTGCGGTCAGGCCTTCGATTCTGCGGTTCTCTCACAAGAACCCTCAACTTTACGCCGCTGAGAATCGCAGAATCGAAGGCCTGACCGCGTTTTTATACACTTCAACTACTTGATGGGGCTTGGCACCTGGCGCTCACGCCCCACGCTTTATGTTGCCGTCCGCTTCGCGGACTATTGCCCTGCCCGATGAGCTTCGTTATTGTGTCGTGCGATATTGGCCCTGTTCATTCTCAATGACAGTTCGGAGGAAACCACGACCTATGAACCGCAGAAACTTTGTCACAACCGCCGCGCTAACCGCCGCCTCAATCAGCATGTCCCGGGTAACTTTGGCCCAGGATCCAGAGCTGCAACCAATCTGGGCCGAAATCAACAAGCATCATGACGGGACCGTGCAGAGTCTGCAGACCTGGATCCGGCAACCGTCTATCGCCGCCGAAAACCGCGGCATGAATGAAGGTTGTCAGTTGACGATGGAAATGCTGCGCGCGGCCGGGTTCACGCAGGTTACCAAAGTTCCGACCGATGGCCAGCCGGGAATATTCGCGACGCTGGATGCGGGCGCGGCCCGAACGCTCGGTCTTTACTTTATGTATGACGTGAAGCAGGTGGATCCGGCTGAATGGTCATCTCCTCCATTTGAAGCAGCGCTCGTCGACAAGCCCGGGTTCGGCAAAGTGGTCGTCGGCCGCGGAGCCGTCAATCAGAAAGGACCGGAAGCATCGTTTCTAGCGGCGCTGCACGCCATCCGCAGTGCGGGCAAGAAGCTGCCGGTCAATCTTGTGTTTGTGGCCGAAGGCGAGGAAGAGATCGGTTCTCCTCATTTCCGGCAGGTGGTGCACAAGCCCGAAGTGCTTGCCGCGTTAAAGCGCTGCAGCGGTGTGTTCATGCCGTTTTCGTCTCAGGACCCGAGTGGCGAAGTCGTGATCAACCTGGGAGCAAAAGGCGTCGTTGAACTTGAACTGGTGGCGACCGGCGAACGTTGGGGTCGTGGCCCGAAGGCCGACATCCACTCGAGTAACAAGGCGCGCGTCGATAGCCCGGCGTGGCATTTAGTGAAGGCCCTGAACACTCTGGTCGCAAACGATGGGAACACTCCTGCCATTGAGCACTTCGCCGATAAGGCCCGTCCGCTGTCAGCGGCCGAGAAGCAGATGATCGCCGTGGCTGCGGGGCGGATTAATGAAGCTTCAACCAAGAAAGGGCTCGGCGTCGAACATTGGATTCGCGATGTCAGTTGGCGCGAAGCCCTCGAGATGCTGGTCTCGCAACCAACCGTGAACATTGAAGGACTAGTTGGTGGATATACTGGCGTCGGGGGTAAGACAATCCTGCCTTATCGCGCGGTCGCGAAGTTGGATCTTCGGCTAGTCCCGGATATGACCGCGGCGGAAGCGCTCTCCTCGCTCAAGGCGCATCTCGCGAAACATGGCTTCGCCGACGTCGAAGTGAACATGACCGGAGGATACGATCCCACCAGCACGCCGGCAGACTCGGCGCTGGTGCGGGCGCAAGCGGCGGTTTACCGGCGGGGAGGAATTGATCCGATCATGATGCCGCGTCTGGCTGGTTCATGGCCCGGTTATATCTTCACTGGCGATCCATTAGCTCTACCCGCCGGACACTTCGGGCTCGGTCACGGCGGAGGAGCGCATGCGCCGAACGAGTACTACGTGATCGAATCAAGCAATCCAAAGGTACAGGGAATCGACGGCGCGACCCGGTCGTATGTGGAGTTTCTGTACGAACTGGGGCGTCAAGCGTAAGCGCGAACAATGAATCCACAGATTACGCAGATTACACAGATTCGGAAAACTGATTGATGAATGCATTTCTCAGTCGCGCCGATTATGCGTAGCAAGAAGGCATTGCTAATAATTCTCGGGTTGGCATTGCTGCTCGGGTGTGTCCTCGTGCTCAGATTTCGCCGAGAAAGGCGCGCTACTCAACGCTCGACCGAAGGCGCGCCGCAAACGTCGGAAGGTCCCTGGTTCGAGATCGCCGTCGACGCTCCTCTCTTTAATTCACGGCCGCCATGGGAAATCCCTGGCGTTATTTTAGGAACACGCGAGCGTGGGCCAAAGCTAAACCAAAACAGCCCCGGCGTCCGCATCGGCAACATTACAACTCACCGCTTTGAGCTCAGTGCAGAGGGTGGCTGGGATTTTTTGATCGAGACTGATAGCGAAGGGCGGCTCACTCCCGCAACACACATCGCATTCCCGATCAAAATCGGCGGCAGGCCGAATACGTTCAACTGCGGGCCGGCAGAGCCTTCCGTGGGTTATCTCGACGCCAAAGCGGCGGACACGGGCGAGATCGAGGGCAGCTTTGTGGTCGAGGTTATGAGGTGCATTAATGTTAAATCCGGCAAGACGGCCCAATGGCCGTACAGTCCGCTGCCTATCCGCGGAAATTTCGCCGGGCTGAAAAAGCAAGGATGAATCCGCAGATTACGCAGATTACGCAGAAAAGTCATTAGTCATCGAGCGCAACCCGAAGGGTTGCAGGAAAGTAGCCGGTGGTCGGAGTCCGCGGAGACCACCGGAAAAGTCGTTAGTCATCGACCGCACTCTGTGCGCCGAGCCTTATTGGCAACAGTTGTCTTCCAGTATGAAGCACCAACCATTTATGCAGCACTCGGCCCGCCCATCAGGAAGCACGTGACAATCCGGCGCCACCGGCTGCGGCACGTCCGCCTTCGACGACGCGGCAGGCATAAACAGTAGCGCGCTCAAACACACCAATAGCGAAGCCGGAAAGGATAGCCTTCTCTTCATCCTACTCACCTCCTCAGCCAAATACTTAACGGAAGATCTTCGCCGCGTCCTCACCCGAGCGGACACGGCGCCCCAAACGTATTACCCCATGTAGCCGGCGTCAAGGGCGAGAAAGACCGCAAGCAGCGAGCTGAACCGGACTGGTCTTCGCCATGACTGGCGGAGCTGACTTCACTGAAAGCCGAATAAGTGTTTTCATTGTGTTACCAGACCAGCAGGGGGCCGAGAGGTTATGCAACGCGTTTTGATAATAGGTAACGATGCTGACACCGACGCGGTGAGCCAGTCCCCTCACCTGCAGCGTTGTTCAGTCGAAATTGCGGATGGATGCGCAGATGCCCTGCAACGGGTTCGCGACCATGCCGTCGACGTGGTCCTGACAAATCCGTTGACCACAATTACGGAAGACCTGGCGTTAGTATCCCAGATGGGAATAATCAGGCCGGGTATCAAGACAATCATCCTCACACCCGAGGCCACGCCGGAAGATGTGATTGCCGCGCTTCGGGCCCATGTGTTTGCCTGCTTCAGCAACCCGATCAATGTTGATGAAGTTGCGGCGATGATCGCCCAGGCGGCGGATGCGGCCAATTGGAATGACGGCATTGAGGTCATGGCCGCAGATCCAAATTGGATTGCCCTGCGGGTGAACTGCCGTCTGCTGACAGCCGATCGGTTAACGCGGTTCATGGCTGAGCTGAGATCGGACCTGATCGATGCGGAGCGCTCGTCGTTGCTCGTTGCGTTCCGCGAAATTTTGCTGAACGCCATGGAACACGGCGCTGGTTTGGATCCGGACAAAGTGATAGATGTTTCTGCGGTCCGGACGAAACGCGCGGTCGTCTATCACTTTCGCGATCCCGGTCCCGGCTTCAAGGGAATTCAAATGCGCCACGCCGCAATCAAAAACCCCCCGGACAATCCCGTGGCGCATTTGGAAGTGAGAGAAGCAAAGGGTATCAGGCCGGGCGGTTTCGGTATCCTGATCGCGCAGCAACTGGTCGATGAACTCGTCTATAACGAACATGGTAACGAGGCGTTGCTCATCAAACATACCGGGCCCTAATGTCTCAACGCAGATGGTTCGAACGGAAGCTGAAGCCATGCAAATGAGTCTTACGTGCCGATCATTTCAACGGAGTCGATACCGCACGCCGCGTCAGTTCTGCCCAGAACGACAGGCGGGCGCCCGTGTGCACCTGTAGAAGTACTGCAATCGCGAGTATTGCCAATTTACATTTACGCATCGTCATCAAAACTCCGCTGTTGCAAGTAATCATGAAGACGCTGACAAGAAGATTTCGGCCCATGAGAGATGTTGGACGCTGAGAAGTGAAACTGATTTGGAGTGCGCACAATACTCGAAACATTGATTTTAGAATCGCAAGAATCGCAGGCCTGACCCCGACATCGGTCTCCCGTTGCATCAGTCTTCTTTTATCGTAAAGTGAGAAACGCAGACCTGACCCCGGTTTCGGTTTTCGCAGCAAGTGTGTTTGCATCGCGCTACCTTCGGTGATATAAGGCACGCATCCCAGCACCGTCCACCTCAGGAGGACCTTACAAATGCCACCGGTTCCAAGCAAGGTTGCCGCACGATTGTCAGCAGCCGTTAAGCGTTTTCAGCCAATTATTGCTTCGGCAAAGTCTCGTGATGCCAACGAATCAGATACGGTAATCATAGTTACCGACATGCTGTCTGAGGTCTTTGGCTACGACAAGTATTCTGAAATCACATCTGAGTGTTCTATTCGTGGCACGTGGTGCGACCTCGCCATTAAGATTGACGGCACGTTTGAATATCTCATCGAGGTCAAGGCTATTGGCTTGGAGTTGAAGGACTCTTACACGAAACAGGCTGTTGATTACTCTGCCAATCAAGGCACCGATTGGGTTCTTCTCACGAATGCGGAGATTTGGCGAATCTACAAAGTCACCTTCGCGAAACCGATTGCTTCCGAAGTAGTGCTTGAGATCAATTTCTCCGAGCTTAGTTCGAAAAAGTCCAGTGACATCGAGCTTTTGTACAACCTTTCGAGAGAAGGTTGGATGAAATCGGCGCTTGGCGAGTTCCACACCCAGCAGCAAGCGTTAAGTCGCTTCTTCATGGGCGCTCTGGTTGTCAGCAATCCCGTTCTCGAGGTCTTGAGGCGCGAGCTGAGGCGCATATCCCCCGATGTCAGAATAGGTCTGGATCAAATTAGATCTGTGCTCACGAATGAGGTTCTGAAGCGAGAGGTGGTCGAGAGCGAAAAAGCGGAAGAAGCTCGAAAGAAGATCTCTCGTGCGGCGGGCAAGCTGTTACGTGCTAAAGCAGCTAAGCAATCTACCCAATCAATCGATCAAGGCAGCCACTCGGAACTGGAATCCGAGCCGATGGATACTCAAAATGAAAACTAACTGCTGGTTGGTCTGAACGTCATGCTGATTCAATTTGGTCGATAAGGGTTGTTTTGTAATCGTTGTGCCGGTAATTCAAACGCTCCGGCGAACATCGCAATCTAGCGAGGAATTCCATGGAACCCCTATTTGATGGTAGATGCGAACTCGTTGGCTGGATTGATCCAAGACGATATATCTTCGATGACGCGATAAACTGGGTTGCTTATATCTCAGGAGGTAATGCTTGGTCTGCGATCACAGGCAACTGGCTTGGGCCTGTTCATCACCTCGTGTGCCTTGATACTAATGGGAATGTTGTTGCTTGGAATCCCGCGGATCGAGTTGCCGGCACCGCTCGACCCGCGCGTCCTGTCCGCGCTGCTCGCGCGGCCAGGCCTGCTCGCCCGGCGAGGCCCGCTCGTCCGGCTCGTCCTGCCAGACCTGCTGCGCCCGCGGGAGGTTGGTCAGCCTTGTCTTTTCATGCGTGGGTTTCTCAATGAATGGTTCGCGATTCGATGGCTGTCCGTAACAATACCCGATGCGAGTAGTCGCTCTCTTTAGCTATGATTTTCGATTCGTCAGCCTCGTTGTTCTCAAGTGAACGCGCCAGACCCTGTAACGTTACCGGATAATTGAACGATTCAGATGGCGAGAGTCCCTCGACATCAGCGCTTGGTGGAAAAGGCGGAGGCAGCAATGCTGGCCGCAATCGAGATCTACAACAAGCCGTCGTTTCCCTACCGGGAAGAGTCCTTCGCCATCCTGGCACTCAACGCATGGGAACTGCTACTGAAAGCCCGACTGCTTCTTTCAAGCGACGGTGATCGACGTGTGCTGTACATCTACGAACCTCGCAACACGGCAACCGGTCACAAGACCACGAAGCTTTATCTCAGGCGCAATCGGGCAGGTAATCCCCATACCCTTGGACTGGGCAAAGTAATTGCGAACCTTGAAAGTCGCTCGATTACAACAATTCCACCGGCGGTGAAAGCCAATATTGAAGCGCTGGTGGAAGTGCGGGATAACGCGGTTCATTTTGTAAATCCTGGCTCCGACCTTGCTAAACGAATTCTTGAAGTCGGCACTGCATCTCTCAAGAATTTCATTGAACTAGCTCGCATTTGGTTCCGGCTCGACCTCAGCAGCATAGGACTGTTCCTCATGCCCATTGGATTCTTGTCCGCCCCTGGGACGGTAGAGGCGGTCTCGGTCTCTCAAGACGAGAAGCGACTCCTCGCTTATATCGCAGCGCTCATTGAGACATCGTCAACCGAGACCGGCGACTATCATGCGGCGGTTGATGTGAGCATTTCGTTCAAGCGAGCGAAGTCAGAGTCCGCGACATCAGTCATCATTACTAACGAACCCAGCGCCATGGCAGTGCAGATTACTGACGAGGATATTCGGAAGACCTACCCATGGGACTATGCAGAATTGATGGTTCGCCTTCAGAAAAGATATGTTGACTTCAAAATGAATGAGCGCTGTCATGACATTCGAAGAAGCTTGATGGACGACACGCGGTACGTGAAGACCCGCCAACTCGATCCTGGCAACCCGAAGAGTGGTAAGAAGGACTTCTATAATCCGAACATTCTGACTGAATTTGACAAGCATTATACGCGTTAAAGAAACCGAACCGGGGTCAGGCTGGGTTTTGCGATTGTATTAAGCGGGTCGTTGTGGGATCGGAGCGTTGGAATCGCAAAATCTCAAGCCTGACCCTAACTGATTTTTTCCACGTCGCGCCCCACGGCATGGCCGGCTTCGTCCTCGCGAACGGCATCATGTCCTTCAACCAATGTTTCAAGGCTTCGTGAATTTCACTTGCGCCCTTCTTCTCATGAAAGAGGTTTGGGGATAGCTTCCAGACAAATGAGGCATTATGAATGATTCTTGCGGCCCTGCGAAAACCCTCGATACAATATGCGACCACATGAATGTGCACGAGTCGTGTGAAGAGGATCCCCTCGAAAACGACGACCGTGATCGCTCCAACTTCGTCCGGGGGTTAGTCCAACGTCCGAATGAGCCGGCCTGGGTGCCTGCGGGGAACCTAGCCTCACCTCCCAGACGCATAGTGCAGTTTTGGGATGATCTTGGCCGATTGCCCCAGGATGTTAGAAAGTGCATGGAGTCGTGGAAGAGACTCGAACGGGCCGGATTCGAGCTTCAGGTTTTCGACGAGAGCTCCGCGAGGGAATTTATCCGGATCCACTTGGGCTCGAGATATGAGAAAGCCTTTGACAAGTGCTATCACCCTTCAATGAAGTCAGACTACTTCCGTTACTCCTACATCTTCGTGGAGGGAGGATTCTATGTTGACGCTGACGATGTCTATCACGGAACGACAATCGAGCACCTCTTTACAGATGGGCGATTGAAGCTTCAACCTTTCTGCTACGACATTGCGACAGCTCAGATGGTTCCGCCCTCAGTTTTCGTCACTCCGGGGGCAAATCAGTTAAGTTGGATTTTCTACTTCAACACTACGCCTTTGATTGCGGTTCGCAAGCATCCTATTGTAGAGCGTGCACTGCTGAACGCTACGAAATCCCTTGAGCAAGAATCGAAAGGCGGGTTGCCCGAAGTCCAGGCAACGACTGGCCCCGGCAACCTCACCAGATCCGTTTTCGAAGTGGTTGCTAATGAAAGTTGCCCGGAGGAAGCGCTGCTCATTGTGCACGATTGGGAGAAGACTTCCACCAGTAAGTGGCCACTCAGTTATCGGAGTGATAAGAGAAACTGGAGGCTTTCGAATCGGCAAGCGTATCGGGCCTCACGGCGCGCGGAGGAGCTATGAACTTGGCACGCCCTCCACTAGCAGCTGTCAGTCAAGTTTTCCAATTCTGGCTGACTCTTCGGAGGCTCCTGCCGAGGCGGAAGTGTCGAACATTCGGTGTCGAAGGAGCGGAGAAAGGCCCCGGTATTGAGAAGATCTATGTCATCAACCTCGATCGTGAACCGGGCCGCTGGTCCAAGATGGAGCAAGAGCTCAGGCACATATTGGACTCGTCGGGAGCTGACCTTTTGAGCCTGACTGAGCGGCTTGTCGCCGTCGATGCTAATGCATTCTCGCAGGAGCCACCCAAGGATGCCGACATTGATCCGTTTTACACGCTTGGAGACCAGCTTTTTGTAGAACCCCAACCGTTAGTTCTTCCCACGCGGCTCGAACTAAATACTCCGATTCGAATGAGTCGAGCTGAGATTGCAGTCGCTCGATCACACATCAATGTTTGGAGGCAGGTTGCGGCGAGTAATCATGCGTATGTACTGATCCTTGAGGACGACGTATGGTTTCATTCCGGATTTACACGAGATCTGGACCAGGCGTGGGACGAAGTCGTGACCGAATGTGATAAGAAGGGAAGATTCGACATTCTTTATGTGTCGTATCTCGAAGTGAAGCACGGTGCGCCAAAAACCTTTCTGTCAAGTAAAGTATTCCGCCCGGTGAGAGGGCTCTGGCATCTATCCGGATATGTTCTTTCACGCGAGGGCGCTGAGAAACTTCTTCGACTACTTCCTTGTCGCGGGCCCATTGACCTCTGGATAAATCATCAGTTCGAAGTGCTGGATGTACGTGCGACTAAACAGCCACTTATTAGCCAACGACGCGACGCTAGATCCACCAACTCATATTCAATACTTCCCTCTCTCACTACAATTGGGGCGATCACAAGTGAAGGAGCATCGCTATTTAACATCCGCCCAACCGAGCGACCAGTGTTTGCTTTTGGGCCTGAAGGCTCCGGCCATTCATCGCTAGCAATGGCTTTGTCCATGCTCGGATACAGATGCTGCAGTGATCTCCAAGCATTACCAGTTCCTGAACTAGAACGGCTTCTTGAGGGAACAGGCGCTCGGGTTTTTGACGCATATGTAAACATCGGATCTTTGGACGCAAACGTCAGGGATCTCCGGAGTCGTTACCCGAAGGCAAAGTTCATTCTTACAACAGCGAACGGCAACACTGCAGATGACACTTTCCTCAGTGTTGAGGACGACCTCAAAGGTGCCGACGTCGCTGTGCTTCATTCAGAGGAACCGAATAGATGGAAAGTCGTTTGCGAACACCTCAGATGTGCGCCGCCCACTTGCTCATTCCCTTTGCTGAAGGACCTTGGTCAAAGACCAGTTCTCGACGGGGCTATTGAAGCGGACCAAGGTCCACAATGCAAAAGGCCTAGACGTGATAAGTCCCCATGGATCGTCGAGCCGCGTAAGTGGTGGCAAGGCATTCGCTTCCTCCCGACGGAGGATGAGCAGACGGGTACCGGAACGTTCGTTAAAATCAACGACTGTTTGGAATGTCTCGACGAGAGACGCTGGCTTCTAAGAAGCGACACTTTCACGGACAATTTGGCGTTGTTCCGCCCATCGAACGCCGAGTTCAGATCTGGAATCGGGGCGGCCCTTTCCATCAGAAGGGAGCCCCTAGGCGTTCGAGACTATACTGCCGCTTCGTTATTCAGTCGAGACCAATACTTGTTCGGAAAATTTGAAGCTATCATCCAGGCTTCAAATGTGCCCGGTGTGGTCACCGGATTCTTCCTCCACCGTAACTCTCCACGACAGGAAATAGATATCGAGATCGCGGGGAATCGACCAGACCGCCTGTTGGTCAATGTCTTCTACAACCCAGGTGGCGAAGGAGCAAACTTTGATTATGGATATAGAGGTGCTCCAAGCTACATTGAACTCGGGTTTGACGCATCCAAAGCAAGCCACCGCTTCGCAATTGAATGGAGCCCGTGCGAGATCCGCTGGTCGGTTGACGATCATCTGGTCCACAGGCGCGCGATCTGGGATCCGACCCCAATCCCGCACCTTCCAATGGCGCTCCATGTCAACAGTTGGCTATCTCGTTCTACCCGACTTGCTGGACGAATCAACAACCGACGGCTCCCAGCAACCACAATAATCGGATCGATCGTTCTAGAGGCGAATTCTGTTATCTCCTCGCCCGGGTCTGATGGTCTACGCCGGTCAAGTTAGGCCAGGTTGTTTTTACTAGAGTCAGCTCGCACAATGAATATTCTGTCATACAATCCGGCCCACGATGGCGCATTCGCTTATCTTGAGGACGGACATTTAGTAGTCTCGATTGAGGCTGAGAAACACTCCCATTATCGACACTCATCACTATCCGTTCCGGATGTGTTCAGCGTTCTCGGTGAGCTTAATGAAGTTCCCGACGTGCTTTGTAGAGGTGGCTGGTGGCCTAGCGACACTCATCTGTCTGAGCAGCAAGTTCTTGCTAGATACCATGGCATCCGTAACAGCGACATTGTAGTTGGTCAAACACGCCTATTGGGGAAGACGGTTGATTACTTCTCATCTTCCCACGAACGTTCCCATCTTCTCTGTGCCTTTGGCATGTCGAATCTGCCCAAGGGCACTCCCTGCTATGCGTTACTTTGGGAAGGAGTGATTGGCTCATTCTACAAAGTCGATTCCGAATTGAACTTAACAAAGCTCGCCGATGTCATGCCTGAACCTGGACATCGTTATGCCCTGCTCTACGGTTTGGCGGATCCGACGTTTGATATGAGTGTTGCAGAATTCTCCCGATTTTCCGACGCGGGAAAGCTGATGGCTTTGGCTTCATTTTCGAAACGAAGCAAGCCTTCGGATGAAGAGGAGAAAATAATCGCGTTTCTCATGCAGGATTGCCTGCACCTCAAGGTTAAGGAGTGTGAGGTATTAAGGCATTGCCGACACTACAACGTAGGGCTGGATGACCCGGAGTTCCGTAACTTCGCAGGTATTTTCAGCAACAGAATCTTCGATCGTTTTTATCAATTTGCCAAGTCGAACGTGAAGAGAGGCATGCCGTTGCTGATTACTGGGGGGTGCGGATTAAATTGTGACTGGAACACGAAGTGGAGGGAGACCAATCTCTTTTCCGAGGTATTCGTGCCGCCTGTTGCGAACGATTCAGGCTCGGCGATCGGGACGGCGATTGACGCGCAGTTCCATTTTACCGGGAACCCTAAGATAGATTGGAATGTCTACTCAGGTCTTGAGTTTATAGCCAATGACGCATTCGATGCATCTTTATTTGATGAGTACGAAACGAGCTACGCAATGGTTGCCGACATGCTGGCTAGCAACCTGATCATCGGATGGGTAAATGGAAAATACGAAATCGGACCACGCGCGCTGGGAAATCGTTCGATTCTTGCTTCGCCATTCCAGGACAGCACTAGGGTGCGGCTGAATGAAATTAAGCAGCGGGAACAGTTTCGTCCGATTGCGCCCGTTTGCCTCGAAGAAGATGCTGTAAGATGGTTTGGCTGCAATCACCCGAGCCCATTTATGCTTTACACGCAGCTTGTTTCTACGGATGCGCTAGCTGCGGTGACACATGTCAATGGGACGGCGCGCATTCAAACCGTGTCCTCCGTGACTAACAGCCATTTGCATGAGCTGCTTATGGCATTCAAAGCACGTACCGGTTACGGGGTCTTGTGCAATACCTCTCTGAATTTCAAAGGAAGAGGATTCATAAACAACATAGCTGATCTCTCGGCCTATACGATAGAGCACAAGTTGGATGGCTTTGTTGTTGAAGGTAGAAGCTACATGTTGAAGTCGTCGAAGAACTATCAAGCGTATTTGAGATCGTCAAACTCTGGCACTGGTCGGTTGAGGAATAGCGGATAGGCTCTCGGAAGTTGGAGACGAATAAAGTGAGGAAACTGGGTGCTTCGCGCGCTTTGTCAACCGCGCCAGGGGATGGTCTGAGCGAGAAGCGGTTGAAAATAAGGACTCGTAAATTAGTAGATTTCCTGTGACTCTTTCCATGATGGTACCGTCATCAGATACTGAGTAAGAAACTGAACGGAGGTCTCCCATACTCGTTGAGCCGTCGGGCCATCTTTCATATCGTCAGTGGTAATCCAGATGGCTGCCGAAAACCCTTTCAACTCACCTAATATCGCTCCTTCGAGTTGCCACGAGAATGTGACAGGTAGGTCAATTTTTTTCTCGAACACACTAAAATTGAAGTCGAAGAATAGTTTGAAGTAGTTTTGGGCATCCGAGAGTAAATCTCTATGATTAAACGCTACTTCAATGAACCCTCTCATCCAGTGGAGGCCGTTTTCGGCGTTAAGACTTTGATCGCAGCCCATCGTAAAAAATGGAGTGTCGCGCTGATTTAATGCCAGAACCGCATTTTTTAGAACCTCGTTATGCTCGAGTTCCGGAATCAAGAGCGCGCTTTCCGGAAGACCTTTAATATTTCGAAATCCGTGGTTCGAGTTCCTCGACGTGTCGCGTTGAACTGGTGCGTATTCAATGTGCTTATTGAAATTTCTGATTTCAAGTGTCGCTCTAGTCTGCATATGTTAAGACTAACCCAACCGAGCTCACAGAGGAACGTTGAAACCTCAAAACTAGGGCTGGCTTCACAGCCGATCGGGGTCAGGCTTGCGATTTTGCGATTCTCAATCATTAGCCGCTTGTTTATTTTGGTGGCGGCGGATTTGCAAAATCGCGGGCGTGACTCCGATCCGATCTGTCAAACCTGCATCATAATACGCCGCTATAAAGTGTTATGTGGCAAATGCTGAACGAAGGCTGTTCGATAACTCAGTTACACAACCTGACCGGCGGCGAAAGCCGAGGCCCAGGCCCACTGAAAGTTGTAGCCACCCAGTTGACCCGTCACATCCACCACTTCGCCGATAAAGTAGAGCCCGGGAACGCGCCTGGCTTCCATTGTTTGTGACGAGAGTTCCGCGGTAGAGACGCCTCCGACTGTCACTTCAGCTTTTCTGAAACCTTCAGTTCCGGCCGGCGTAAGCTGGAGCCGGTGAATGTTATCCGCAATTTCCTGAAGCTCCTTGCGGTTGTACTGTTTGAGCGGCCGCGACGCTCCGTAAAGGTCGCACCAGGCCTGCGCAAACCGTCGCGGCAGGTAACGTGATAAGAGATTGACCAGCTCAATCCGGGAGCTGTGTCCTGGGGTCTTCGTCGCGCCCTGTGTCTCCCCCTGGGCAGAACCTGTTGCTAATTCGCCCTCGATTATTCTGGCTGCCGAAATGACCTCCAAAACGTCTTCATCGGGTAACAGGTTGATTATGGTCCGGACCTGGGGTCAGGCCTTCGATTCTGCGATTCTCAATCCCACTCCTTCAATTCAGCAGCTTAGTTCTCGCTGAAAGTACTCGCCAAGAGTGCAAATCGCAGGCCTGACCCCGAACGCTCAACTCGTCACGTTTACCCACCACCAAAACAACTGGCGCGCCGAACACATTCTTGGATCGGAATCCGACTAATCACGATCTTCTCAAGGAATCTTGACCCCGTTTTTCAATCTTTGGGTGCGAGCGCACCTCGAAATGAAATTCGCAGAAAAACCATACATAGCAGGAGGTCAGTAAAAAAGGCTTCGATCTTGTTGGTTAGGACTGACCCTTCCACGAGCAATCCACGAGCTCGCTACGAGATTGGGTTCCGTTAGGATTCGGCTTCAACTTCACGGAAAAGGAGACGTCTCATGTTTTACCAATTAATCAAGAGAGCGGTTATCGTTCTTTGCTCAGTCGTTCTTCATCTGTCTGCGGCACAAGCTCAGGACGCTTGCGTTACACTTCTAAAGCATGGAATCTACAGTTCCCACACAACACAGACTTCAACTTCCACGTTTCAAACATTTCGATCCAACTTCTGCAGTTGGTACTCCTCATACAGGACATCTCACACAACAGCCGGAGCGGACATAAAAATTCCAATCGTAGACATTCCAATTGGAATTTCAGGGGATATGACGTACGGAGAAGCTGACGCTTTGCAGAAGGGACTATGCAGCGCGTCCGCGAGCCTCACATCTGAACAGGGTTTCTGGTTAGATGTTTCTCAGTACATCGATCCGGCGGGCGCCGATGCTTTCAAAGAGTGTGTTAAAGCGCTCCGAGGTGGCCTTGCAATCGACTCACAGATAAACGATGACGAAACCCTCGCAGTTATTTCGGTCGCCTATACGCCGCCCTTTGGGGCGGGTCCGGCGACGCTGAATCGGGTCGACTTCGATGGGTGGGACTGTCCACGACCCGGCGATGGTAGCATCGATATGCGTGACATTGTGGGTCAAGCGAGCAAGCTCGTAAACAGTAAGGTCGCGATAAAATGCTCACGCTTAATAAAAGCCACGCCGGAGATGATAGGAGGCCAACAGATCATAGCCAACAATGCTCTGCTTTCAGTGTCTACGTCAGCGGGAACCTTTACGCAGTTTTTCCGGCGTAAACTCTTCGCGGATCCACTGGCAGATACAGCTAAAGTGCTTGCCTCGTATCCAAAAGGAACCATCTTGCCGTTTGCTGGACGGATAGAAAACATCCCTGCTGGCTGGCATTTGTGTGATGGAAAAGACGGAACTGTAAATCTGACGGACCGAATACCGTATGGCGCCTCACAAAATGATCAAGTAGGTAAGTTGGAGGGCGAAGCAACGCACAAACATCCTTGGTCTGGAACGACCAGTCCGCCTTCAGGTGTCGACAACTCCAACGTGAAGCAAGAAGGTGGTTCACCTTTAACGGTAAAAGGAACGGACCATCGGCACACGTATTCTGGCACCACCGACGCGGTCTCCAATCTACCTCTCGTTACCCGAATTTTCTTCATTCAGAAAACAAATTAGCTGACGGATGAATTAGGTAAATAGGGTCGGGGTCAGGTAATAGGGTTGGGGCCAGGCTTGCGATTTGCGGGTTCTTTGTCATAGCTGCGTCTCACACTGGAATCGCAAAATCGCAAGCCTGATCCTATCCTAGCGCCTATTTCATCTTTTCTTCTATTTGGCGGTAACGTGCGTTTGGATGGCACACGATGCTGTATCTGGAAATCAGTCGCGCCGGTTATGCGTAGCAAAAAGACATTGCTAATCATCCTCGGAGTGGCATTGCTGCTCGGGTGTGTCCTCGTGCTCAGATTTCGCCGAGAAAGGCGCGTTACCCAAGGTACTCAAGGCGCGCCGCAAACGTCGGAAGTCCCTGGTTCGAGATCGCCGTCGACGCTCCTATCTTTAATTCGCGGCCACCATGGGAAATCCCTGGCGTGCTTTTAGGAACACGCGAGCGCGGGCCAAAGCTCAACCAAAACAGCCCCGGCGTCCGCATCGGCAACATTACCTCCAACCGCCTTGAGCTCAGTGCAGAGGGTGGCTGGGATTTTTTGATCGAGACTGATAGCGAAGGGCGGCCCACTACAGCGACACATGAAGCGGTATCCGCAGATTACGCAGATTACGCAGAAAAAGGCAGATAAGAGGAGGCTGTTCGATAACTCAGCTACACAACCTGGCCGGCGGCGAAAGCCGAGGCCCAGGCCCATTGAAAGTTGTAGCCACCCAGTTGGCCCGTCACATCCACCACTTCGCCGATAAAGTAGAGCCCGGGAACGCGGCTGGCTTCCATTGTTTGTGACGAGAGCTCCGCGGTAGAGACGCCTCCGACTGTCACTTCAGCTTTCTTGAAACCTTCCGTTCCCGCCGGCGCAAGCTGGAGCCTGTGAATGTTATCCGCAATTTCCTGAAGCTCCTTGCCGTTGTACTGTTTGAGCGGCCGCGACGCTCCGTAAAGATCGCACCAGGCCTGCGCAAACCGTCGCGGCAAGTAACTTGATAAGAGATTGACCAGCTCAATCCTGGAGCTGTGTCCTACAGTCTTCGTCGCGCCCTGTGTCTCCCCCTGGGCAGAACTTGTTGCTGAATCGCGCTCGATTATTCTTGCCGCCGAAATGACCTCTAAAACGTCTTCATCGGGTAACAGGTTGATTGAGATTGACTCGCCGGGGCGCCAGTAGTTTGAAACTTGCAGTATCGCCGGCCCACTCAAGCCTCGATGTGTAATCAAGAGGTTTTCCCGAAACGATGGAGGCGATGGAGACTGGGGACAAGTGACCAGGGCGTCAATCGAGACTCCGCTTAACGTCACCAACTGCTTCTGAATCTGTGCCGGCAGCGTTAGCGGCACCAGGCCGGCGCGTGTTTCTTCAATGCGCAGCCCAAATTGACGCGCGATGCGATAACCGAAATCGGTCGCTCCCAGCGGGGCGATAGATAACCCGCCAGTGGCAATAACCACTGAAGAGGAGTGGAAAGTGCCTTGATTGGTTTGCAGCATGAACGAGCGCTCTGCAGAAGGTTCGTGGCGGTCCACCCGGAGGACTTCGCAGCCGCAGCGAATCTCCACGGCAGTGTCGTGACACTCCCGGAGCAGCATGTCGATGATCTGTTGCGAGCTGCCGTCACAGAAGAGTTGGCCCAGCTTCTTCTCGTGATAAGCGATGCCGTGTTTTTCAACCAGGGCAATAAAGTCCGCGGGTGTGTAGCGGGCGAGCGCTGACTTGCAAAAGTGTGGGTTCCGGGAAACGAAGTTATCGGGGCTGGTCGAGGTATTGGTGAAGTTGCAACGCCCGCCGCCGGAGATGGCAATCTTTTTGCCGACCCGATCGGCGTGTTCAATTACTAAGACTTTACGCCCGCGTTGGCCCGCCTCGATTGCGCAAAAAAGACCCGCCGCCCCGGCGCCAATGACAATAACGTCCCACTCCTGCATAAAAGAAAGGGTACAACAAATAATCCGCAGATTACGCAGATTACGCAGAAACAGAAAGCAGTAAGCAGTAAGCAGAAGGCAGCAAGCAGTATGCGGCGGCAACGCCGCTTACTGCTTTTCTGTTTCTGTGTAATCTGCGAAATCTGCGGATTATCTTAGCTCCCGCCGGGCTTTTACTTGTCGCCCACGATCACCCAGTCGTCTTTAGCTTTGATTATCACGTGTCAGATAGCTTTCTTTTCAGGATCGGTGATATAAGGCCGGCGTGGAGCTAATCGTCGCAGCCGGTGCTTAAGACGGTCCAGTCGGCCCTAACTTTCGTGGTAGCACTTGGGATGTGCGAGGAAGAGAGTACTATTTACGGCTTTGCGCCGTGGCGCTAATTGACATGATCAAATCTACCTTTCGGGCTCTCATCGTGCTGCTCGCATTGACGCAAATCGCTCTAGCTCAGGGCAAGTACACGCTCTTCGGAGACGTGAAAATTGATGACAGCAAAGTTCAGGGTCAGGCGCGTTTAAGCATCAATCTGATTCTCTACACCGAATCGGGCAGTGTGGTCGGCAGGCAGGCCATCATGGCTGGAAGCCGCTATCGGTTCGTCGGCATCCGCACGGGGGCGTACGACCTGGTAATACAGATTGATAACAACGAGGTCGCGCGCATTCGCACGATCGTCGGCGGGTCAATCGAAACGGAATATCGTCAGGATCTGGACCTGGAGTTGCAGTCGAACCGGGCCACGGTAAGACCAAAGCCCGGGACCATCTCTGCTGCTGATCTTTACGAGCGCACCGCCGATAACCAAACGCTTTTCACCAAGGCACGGTCCGCCATGGTAAAGCAGAAATACGGCGACGCGGCCGCCTTACTTCAGCAACTGCTGGCCGCCGACCCCAAAGACTTTGGCGCGTGGGCCGAACTGGGCACAACCTTCTTCCTGCAGGACAAATTTGGGGACGCGGAAAAGGCTTACCGGCGCGCGCTCGCAGAGAAACCAAAGTTCGCTCTGGGTTTGCTCAATCTCGGCCGGGTGCTCATCGCTCAAAAAAAGTTTGACGAAGCACTTCCACCGCTCACGCAACTCATAGAACTGCGGAATGACTCAGCCGACGCTAACTTTCTAATGGGCGAGGTTTACCTACAAAAGAAGCAGGGCTCGAGAGCCGTGCCTTACCTGAAAGAGGCAGCGCGGCTCGGACAGGCCGACGCGCATTTGCGTCTGGCCACGCTCTACAATGCCGCCGGTCTGAAGAGTGAGGCCGCTTTGGAATACGAAGAGTTCCTCAAGAAGAAACCGGACTATCCCAACCGCAAAGAATTAGATCGCTACATCGCAGAGCAGAAGAAACCTTAATTCGAAGTGCCGCAGAGGCAGAAGAAATAATCCGCAGATTTCGCAGATTACACGGAACGGAAAGCGGCTTCGCCGCACATCGGGAAAAGGCTGCGGGCCTTGTGGTAACTATTCACTAAGCTACGCAGACCAGATGGAGCAACTCATGTTTCTTCGACCGCACACTTATTTCAGCGCCGCGGTCCTGGCGTCTCTGACACTTGTTTCAGTGATGCTCGCGCCGGCGCAAACTCAGGCGCAGCGCAAAGACGATATTTATTCCAGACGGTATATCTCGGCGATCATGGGCAGGGTGTATGACTGGCAGATCAGCAACCCGGTCGAAATAAACCAACGGAATAATAATTTGTGGGCGCGGGCCGCCTTCTACACCGGGATCATGGCTGCTTATTCCAGAACGCACGACCAGAAGTATTTGGAGCAGGCGGTGAGGTGGGCCGAGGGCAGGCAATGGAAGCTGGGAGAAAGACCCAGACATGCAGATGACCAATCTCCCGGCCAGACATATCTCGAGCTCTATTTACTGAAGAAAGATCCTTTGATGATTGCAGAAACCAAATCCACCATCGAGGCGATGATAAATGCCCCCAGGCCGGGCCGCGAGGACTGGTGGTGGTGTGACGCTCTGTTTATGGCGCCGCCGGTTCTGGCGCGTCTTAACGCGGCCACTGGTGACAAGAAGTACGTCGATTTCCTGAACACTATGTGGTGGGACACAACCGACTTTCTCTTCGATCAAGAGACCAAGCTTTACTACCGGGACAAGAACTATTTTGGGAAACTGACTCCCAACGGCAAAAAGATTTTCTGGGCGCGCGGTAACGGTTGGGTGATGGCCGGCACCGTCCGGGTCCTGCAATATCTCCCTAAAAATAATCCGGATCGCCAGCGCTACATCACGCTGCTGCGGACGATGGCCGCGTCAGTCAGTCGCCTTCAGGGAGCAGACGGTCTGTGGCGGCCAAGCCTGCTGGACCCGGAGGAAGTGCCCATCCCTGAGACAAGCAGTTCCGGATTTTTTTGTTACGCCCTCGCCTGGGGTATCAACCAGGGGTTTCTCGATCGCCAAACTTACCTGCCCGTCGTCAGGAAGGCCTGGCAAGGACTGTCTGGCGCGGTGCATCAGGATGGCAAGCTGGGGAATGTTCAGGCCATCGGTGCTGCACCGGCGAAACTCACGGCTGAAGATAACCAGGAATATGGGTCAGGCGCTTTCCTTTTGGCGGGAAGCGAGATGTATAAACTGAAATGAGTGAGAACATCCGCAGATTACGCAGAAGTAGATGCCACAAAAAGGCACAAAAAGCACAAGACTAGAAGAGTGGCAGGGTGCTTCGGTTAGGTCCCTTTTGTGCATCTTGTGTCTTCTTGTGGCCACCTTTTTTTTCTGTGTAATCTGCGTAATCTGCGGATAAGATGGAGCCGTGATCATACGTCTCGCAACGATGAACGACCGGGAAACGATCAGCGAATTGATTGCTGCGTCGGCGCGGCGGCTAAGCCGCGAACATTACAACGACGCCCAAATCGAAGCGGCGATTGCTCTCGTGTTTGGGGTCGATAGCAATCTGATTGAAGACGGCACTTATTTTGTCGCTGAGAGCTCCGAGGGGTTGATTGGGTGCGGCGGCTGGAGTCGCAGAAAGAACCTTTTTGGAGGAGATCAATACTCTGCGAGAGACGCCGGATATCTCGACCCGCAGTCAGAGCCGGCAAGGATTCGCGCCTTTTTTATTCACCCGGAGCATGCGCGGAAAGGAATCGCGCGCGCAATCCTTTCGCGCTGCGAAACTGAAGCCCAGGCTCAAGGGTTTTGCGCCCTCGAGTTGATGGCGACGCTTCCGGGGATCGCATTTTACGAGTCGTGTGGTTTCGCGAAGATTGGCAATTACGATCTCGAACTTACTGTCGACGTAAAGCTCGAACTGGTGCCCATGCGAAAAGAGATTGGGACATCCGCAGATTACGCAGATTACACAGATTGAAAAAGCTTAAGACTCCACCTGGCAGCTCAATCAATCTAATCTGTGTAATCTGCGCAATCTGTGGATAATACTTTGAGTGCTTCTTCCAGAGTGAACCTTCTTTCATAAAAAGCCTTGCCAACAATGACGCTGTCGATCCCGAGATGGCTGACAGCCTGAAGGTCTTTCAGGTCCTGAAGCGAAGAGACCCCACCCGACGCGGTAACTTTCACGCCGGCTCCGGCAATCAAACAAGTCTGCTCGATGTTCGGACCGTGCAGCATGCCGTCGCGGGCTACGTCCGTGTAGATGATCCTCTCCACTCCTATTTCTGCGACGGTGCTGGCGAGAGTGAGAGCGCTGATGGATCCAGTCTGCTCCCAACCATGCGTGACCACGCTTCCCTTCTGTGCGTCGATCCCTACGGCGATGTGCCCGGGACCAAAGCGACGGACCAGCTCAGTTAAAGTATCTGGGGACTCGACGGCGACAGTCCCAATCACAACGCGCGTGACTCCGAGTTCGATGACCTGTTCGACATCCTGGCTGCGGCGCAGCCCTCCGCCGAATTGAATCGGGATATCGACGGCCCGGATGAGCTCGCGCAGCACCAGGCGATTCGCTGAATTCGGTTCGGCAAACGCACCATCCAGATCCACCACGTGAAGCATCTCTGCTCCGGAAGCGGCGAACGCTTTGGCCACGTCAACCGGATCGCCATCATAGACTTTTGTCGAGTCCTTTCGCCCCTGAGTCAGGCGCACGCAACGGCCGTTGCGAAGATCAATTGCCGGAAGAATTATCATTATGTGTGTTTGGGCAGGGTCCCAATTTCAGTTTTTCTCCGCGTAGGTCTCTGCGACCTCTGCGTCTCTTGGGTGAATAGCTTTTGGGAATACTCACCGCAGAGGCGCAGAGAAGGCCAAGGTGACGCTGAGAATTTCAAATTCACTACCTGTGTTCGCGAACGACTTCCATGACCTGATCGAAAAGTAAGGTGTTGGTGGAAATCGCGTTGCCTCCCTGAATCGTGCTGCGGCCCTGCCAATCTGTGAACCTACCCCCTGCCTCTTCGACAATTGGCAACAAGGCCGCGCAATCCCAAACATTCATTACAGGATCGAGCATGATGTCGGCACGGCCGGTAGCTACGAGGATGTGACCATAAGCATCACCCCACGTGCGTCGCGCGCTCGCACGTGCTTGCAGAACCTCAGCGGCAGGGCCAAAACTATTCTGCGCGCAGGTTCCAAAGTCCGTGCACAAAAGTAATGCCTCGGACAAGGAACTCGTAGGGGAAACGCGGGCTGGTTCACCGTTCCAAAAACATCCCAGGCCGCGCGCAGCGTAGACAAGTTCATTCAAGGCCGGAAGATTGACCGCGCCCAGAATCGGCTCATCATCAATCTCTAAGCCAATCAGCACGGCGTAAAGCGGCACTCCATGCACAAACGAGTAAGTGCCATCGATCGGATCGATGATCCAGCGGCGTCCGGATGTGCCAACCCGCTCCCCTTCTTCCTCTCCCAAAATGCCGTCGGCGGGAAACGATTGAGTAATCGCGCTGCGGATATAGGTTTCGGCTTCACGATCGGCGTTGGTAACGAACGAGCGGTCTGCCTTGCGCTCCGTCACAAACGAGCTCTTGAAATAATGTCTGGTAATTTCGCCGGCTTCGCGTGCCAGGTGCGCCGCAAAGTCGAGCAACGATTGCAGCTCTGAGAGGTCTGTCATTGTTTTCTCGTCATGAGTTTTAAATCGTCGTAGCCGCATTTTTGGAGTGCGGCGACTCGTCGCCGCTTTTGCGTTAACACAGAAGCAAGTATCAAAAGCGGCGACGAGTCGCCGCACTCCAAATTATCGGCTCGTTTGCCGGCGCTGCACGAGTTCATCACGGATTGATCCCAACTTCACTCCTCGATCCACCAGCAGAACGATCAAGTGATAGAGAAGGTCGGCGCTCTCAGATACCAGCTGTTCGGGGTCATCGTTTTTCGCCGCGATGATCGTCTCGCTGGCTTCTTCACCAAGCTTCTTAAGGATCTTGTCCAGGCCTTTTTCGAAAAGATACGTCGTGTATGAGCCTTCCGGCCGCTCCCTCTGTCGCGACTCAACGAGCCTGTAGAGTTCATCGAGAACCGGGCCGAGACCCTGGGCGAGTCCAACGTCATCAACGACTTCGCCTTTGAGGTCACGATGAAAACAGGACCGCTTGCCCGTGTGACAGGCGGGACCGGCCGGCTCGACCAGGACCACCAACGCATCGCCGTCACAGTCCTGACGTACCTCTACGACACGTTGGATGTTGCCGGACGTCGCGCCTTTGTGCCATAGCTCGGATCGTGAACGCGACCAGAACCAGGTCTCGCGCGTGGCTAATGTCTGCTCCAGACTCTCGGCGTTCATGTAGGCGAGGGTGAGCACGGCACCGGTTCGCGCATCCTGGACTATGGCCGGAATCAGCCCGCGTTCATCGAATTGAATCTGAGTGGAATCGAAGCTCATCGGACAACTACTCCCCGCTCGCGCAGATAATTCTTAACATCCGCGATCTTGAATTCACCAAAATGAAAGAGTGACGCCGCCAGGACCGCACTGGCGCCGCCGGCCGTCAGGGCTTCATAAAAATGCTCGAGCTTTCCGGCGCCGCCTGATGCGATCACCGGAATTCTGACAGCGTCTGCTACGGCTCTGGTAAGTTCGATGTCGTAGCCTTCCTTTGCGCCGTCACGATCCATGCTGGTCAGCAGAATCTCGCCGGCCCCCATTCGTTCACAGGTCAGTACCCACTCCAGCGCGTCGCGTCCTACGTTCCGGCGACCACCATGCGTGAAAACTTCCCAGCCCTTCTCAGGATCGTTCGGGGCGCGGCGCTTGGCATCAATTGCGACCACAACGCATTGGCTGCCGAAAGTCTCGGCCGCATCGGCAATCACGTTTGGGCACTCCACCGCGGCGGTGTTGAGTGAGACTTTGTCGGCGCCGGCGCGGAGTACCGCGCGAATGTCCTCCACTGAACGCAAACCACCCCCGACGGTGAACGGGATGAAGACTTCGTCGGCAACCCGTTGGACCATTTCGATGAAGATGTCTCTTTGGTCGGACGAAGCCGTAATGTCGAGGAAGGTGAGTTCGTCCGCGAGTTGCTGGTCGTAGATCCTCGCCTGCGCCACAGGATCGCCGGCATCAACCAGCGAGACAAAGCGAACCCCCTTGACCACGCGACCGCGATCAACGTCAAGACAGGGAATGACTCGTTTCGCCAGCATAGTCAGCACCAAAGGTGCGCAATGCAACAGCCTGGGGCAGCGCCCCAGGGTTAAGATCCGACACCTTCCGCAGCGCTGAAGGCGCGAGATGAGATCAAACCGTCAATGCAACCTCGGCAATTCCGCGCCTTCAGCGCTTTAACAACATTTCACTCTCAACCTGGGCCGCTGGCCCAGGCTTTTACATCTCGCGCCCTTGGCGCTTACTGCAAGTTATCAATCCAGCTGCCGCTTCGGACTCGATTCGCAAAGTTCGCAAGCATCTGGAGTCCTACTGCCTGACTTTTCTCCGGGTGAAACTGCACGCCACACAAATCTCCGCGCCCGATCACCGAAGGATAGGTAATCCCATAATCCGTCTCACCCGCGACCACCGCTAGATCGTCTACGTCACAGTAGTAGGAGTGTACAAAATAGACGAACGCGTCATCCTCAATCCCTGACAAAATCGGATGAAAGTTTCGCTTTCGAATTTGATTCCAGCCGACCTGCGGCACCAGCTCTTCATCGGGCAGGCGCCTTACCCGGCCGCGCATCAAACTGAGTCCGGCCGCGTTTCCAAACTCTTCCGAGGTTTCAAACAACAACTGCATACCGACGCAGATACCAAGCAGAGGCGTGCCGCCAGCTACTCGTTCGCGGACCAACTCGTCGAAACCACGAGACGACAAGGCCTTCATGCAAGCGGCGAATGCACCCACACCCGGAAGCACCAGTCCTTTCGCATGGCGCAAGACGGAAACGTCACCGGTGATGGTGGCTTGGTTGCCGGTGGCGGCAAAAGCCCGCTCGACTGAGCGCAGGTTCCCCACTCCGTAATCGATGATGGCCAGGTCGGTCATGTGCCTACAAGCTTCCTTTGGTGCTCAACACGCCCTTTACGCGCGGATCGCGCGCGACTGCCTGTCGCAAAGCACGGGCGACCGCTTTGAACGAAGATTCCAAAATGTGATGCGTGTTGCGCCCACGCAAAAGATCGAGGTGCAAGTTGCAGCGCAGGCTTTCGGCAAACGAGCGCCAGAAGTGTTCCGCCAATTCAACCGAAAAATTTCCGATCTGCTGCTTGCGGGTTTTTACTTCGTAGACCAGGTAGAAGCGCCCGGAAAGATCCACGACCGCCCGACACAGCGCTTCATCCATCGGGACCAGCGACTCGCCATAGCGAGCAATGCCGGCTTTATCTCCGAGCGCTTGAGCGAATGCCTGGCCCAGACAGATCGCCACATCTTCGACTGAGTGGTGATCGTCAACCTGTAGATCGCCCTTACAGATGATTTCCAGATCGAAGAGCCCGTGTTTGGAAAACAGTTCGAGCATGTGATCGAGAAAAGGAATGTCTGTACCGATCCTGGCAATTCCCTTTCCGTCGAGCGACAGTCGAACTTTGAGGTCGGTCTCTTTGGTCCGACGCTCGACGGCTGCTTTGCGAAACCGGTTAATTGGCTTCTTAGTCATAACTGTTCGCCCCCTTCTCTATTCGCGAAGAGCTCCCGCAGGATTGAGATCAGGAAATCATTCTCAGCGGGCGTGCCGACGCTGATGCGAAAGCAATCCTGCAATAGCGGATAGGCACTCATGTTACGAATCAGGATGTCGCGCCGCAGCAACTCTTCATAGATTTGACCTGGCGGGATAGTCGACCGCAGCAGCATAAAGTTTGCTCGTGAGGATTTCGGAGTAAGCCCCGGTATGCGCTTCAGTTCAGCACACAGGCGATCCCGCTCAGTACGGATCAGACTGATCAGAGGCTCAAGTTCCGCCTGGTACATCTCGATGGCCACTTCGGCCGCCGTCTGCGAAAACACATTCAGGTTGTATGGCAGCACGCTCTTGGATATCTCGCGGACCAGATCGGGCGCCGCCAGCAGATAACCAACCCGCAGCGCCGCCAGGGCCATCGCCTTGGAAAAAGTGCGAAGCACGATGAGATTTTCGTGCTGCTCAAGAAGCGGCAAAGCGGTTTGATCAGAAAACTCAAAGTAGGCTTCGTCAATTACCACGAGGCCATGGGTCGCGTTCAGGATCGTGGCAAGATCGGAGTGCGACATCACGCAACCAGTCGGATTGTTTGGCGAGCAAATAATCACCACCTCGGGTTTTGATAATTCAATCTCGGATTTCAAGGCAGGAAGATCGAATTCCAGCTCGGAATTCAGCGGCACGCTAATCACATCGGCGCTCAGGATTCTGGAAATCTGCCGGTACAAAGCGAACGTTGGTTCGCTAATCAGTACCCGCTTTCCTTCGGCCAGGGTGACCATCAGCACCGCCTGAATCAATTCATTCGAACCGTTACCGGCGATGATCCCGTCCGGCGTCCAGCCACTGTGTTCCGCCAGCCGTTGATGCAAACTCTCCGGGACGAAGTCCGGGTATTGTGACCAACGCCGTTGCTCCAGGCGCCGTAGCACTTCCTCTTTGATCCTGAGCGGCGCGTCCCAGGGGTTTTCGTTTTGATTGAGTTTGAGGCGCGCCTTCGCACGCTTGAGCGAGTAGGGCGAAAGCTCGCGCACTCTCTGTTTGATTGTGTGCAGTGTGTCAGCCATTCAACATCATGAGCTCTTGCTCACGCACTCCATCATAGAATTTCGCTCAGCTCTGGGCCTCTGTGGTGTCTTCCTTAGTAATATCACCACAGAGACACAGAGAGCCACGGAGGGTGCACAGAGAAATACACTTCAAGCCTGGTGCTCCTCGACCCGGATCAATGCGGATCGCGCATGCGCCTCAAGCCCCTCAGACCGAGCCAGAGTAGCGATCATCTCTGCTGTGCGCGCGAGCTCTGTTTCTGAAAACTTCACGGTGTTAGTGCGTTTCACAAAGTCGCGCACACTCAACGCGGACGAAAATCGAGCCGCGCCGCCAGTGGGCAATACATGGTTAGGCCCGGCCAGGTAGTCGCCGACCGCCTCGGGCGTAAACTGGCCGAAAAAGATGGCGCCGGCGTTGCGCACTTTTGCGGCTATGGCCTCTTCATTAGCGGCCATAATTTCCAGGTGCTCAGGGGCCAGCTCGTTCACGAGATCACAGCCTTCTTCCATGTCTTTGACGATGATGATCGCGCCAAAATCTTGCAGAGATTGCGCGACGATCTCCGACCGCGGCAACCGCCGAACTTGAGTCTCCAACTCGCCGAACACACTCTGCGCCAAATGGTCGCTGGTGGTGACGAGCACGGACGAGGCATCTTCGCTATGTTCCGCCTGGGCCAGGAGATCACTCGCCACAAAGCCGGCGCGCGCGGTCTCATCGGCAATCACCACAACCTCAGACGGTCCCGCCAGCGAATCGATTCCCACAATCCCGTAGACCAGTTTTTTCGCCGCCGTAACATAACGGTTTCCTGGCCCGGTAATTTTGTCCACGCGGGGAACCGTCCGGGTTCCATAAGCCAACGCGGCGACCGCCTGCCCGCCGCCAACTGCGTAGACCTCAGTTACCTCGAGTTCAATCAACGCCGCCGCAATGGCCGGATTCGCAGAAAGCGCCTTTGGTGGAGTGACGACCACAATTCGATCAACGCCCGCTACCTGCGCCGGAACAATGTTCATCACTACTGATGAGGGATAGCTGGCGGTTCCTCCGGGAACATAGACGCCGACTTTCTCGATTGGCGTGACCCGCTGTCCCAACGACACACCGTCCGGACCTTCGATCAGCCACGATTCTTGCTGCTCGTGTTCGTGAAATGCCCGCACCCGTTTGATTGCTTCACGCAGCGCGGCCACCACCGCGCGGTCAGCCTGAGTTGCGAATGTTCGCAACGAGCGCTCATCAACTCGAATGTCGGCGATCTCAAGTAAATAATTGTCGAACTGCCGGGCATAATCGACGAGCGCCGCATCTCCGCGCGCGCGCACATCTGCGGCGATCGCGGCGACCTGATTCATCAAGCCGGTATCGTAGGCAACACCCCGCTCGCGAATTTTTTTCAACTTAGCGGCGAGCCGGGCCGTCTCTTTGGTCGAGATGATGTCGATCATGTCGCACGTGCACCCTGCGCGTGACTCACGGGCGCGACGCCCGTGCCACTGCGCGCAACCGCACTACTCCTTTCAATGCGGATATGAGCTTGGCAATCACCGTAGCCTTCAGTTGATAGCTGGCCCGATTTACCACCAGTTGGGCCGCTGATGCAGCGATCACTTCAGTCACCTTCAGACCGTTCTCGCGGAGTGTTCTCCCCGTCTCAACCAAATCGACTATGCAATCCGCGAGTCCCAAAACCGGGGCCAGCTCCACCGATCCTGAAAGCTGAATGATCTCGACCGGCTGACCACGCTCACCGAAATAGCGAGAGGCGATGCGCGGATACTTGGTAGCAACTCGCAGCATTGAGTGTCCGTTCTCGGGCAACTCTGCCGGCGCGGCGACCGCAATCCGGCAAGCGCCGATTTCCAGACTAAGCGGCTGGAGCAGATCCGCTTCCGATTCAAACAGAACATCACGGCCAACTACTCCACAATCGGCAATGCCGTGCTCGACATAGACGGGAACGTCCGACGGCTTCACGAAAATGAATCGGGTTTCTCCGGACTCATCCAGGCAAGCCAACTGCCGCGGATCGCGATGCGCCGGCAGACAAAGCCCGGCGGCCGCAAACAAATCCAGAGTCTCGGCCTCAAGTCTCCCCTTGGGAATGGCAATGGTCAGCTGGGCCATCAAGTTCCCTCCCCATCTATCCGCACTTGTCGATTCGCGGCGCGTAGTTTCAAGGCTTTCTGAAACACCGTGCAGGCGTCATCAACGCCGGATGAAACCAGCACGTTTTCCGTTTGATTCGACAGATTCGATTGCTCCTCTTTTGCCAACAACTCAGCGAGCGCATCGAGCTCAACGACAAATCCGACAGCCGGCTCATCCCTGCCAAACTTCCCGGTCAGATGGTCGTAACGTCCGCCGCTACCCAAACGCACCCCAAGACCTCCGACGTAGATTTTGAACGTGAGTCCGGTGTAGTAATCGAGTCGCGAAACATCGCCGAGGTCAATCTCAAAATTTGAGGAATAGCCGAGCGATTCAATTATGCGCCACAAACTCTCCAGGCGATCGAGAGCAGCGCGCGAACGGGTGTTGGTGATGACCTGCCGCGCCCGGGCGAATATTTCACTTCGCCCTGACAACTGGATCAGATTGGCGAAAGCTGCAGATTCTTCCGCAGTTGTGTAGCTGTTAAGAAAAAGCTCGAGCTCCGAAAGCGCGCGAATATCCACCAAACGGCGCAGCTCATCCCGAGCTTTCGCGTCCAGTCCAAGGTTCTCAACTATGCCACTGAAAATCTCTGCATCGCTGAGAGTAATCACAAAACTGCGATTAAGCTGAAGTCTCTGCAGGAGCTCGGTGGCAATCGCGAGAATCTCCATGTCTCCCGCCGTCGTATTTTTTCCCAATAACTCACAACCAATTTGAGTCAACTCGCGACGCCAATCAGCTTTGGATTGAGTGTGCTGACGAAAGACGGTCGCCGAGTAACAAAGCCGCAAGGGGCGGGCGCGTTTGGCAAAGAGTGTCTCAGCCGCTCGAGCAATACTGGTTGTGACGTCTGGTCTGAAGGCGAGCAAACGCCCATCAACGTCCACCAGTCGGAAGGATCGCTGAGCTTCCGTTTCGCCCATTCCCTGCTCGAAGAGCGAATAGTAATCGACCGTGGGAGTCACAATTTCCTCGTAGGACCAGCCGGCAAAGACATTCATGGACGTCGTCTCGACGAATCGCCGCGCCTGGGCCTCACGCGCCGAGTAATAGCGAAAACCGCTGGGAATTTTGGAAAGAGGTTCAGACATTCTTAAAGAGTCAGTTGTCCGTGGTCAGTTGTCCGTGGTTGTTTGGTAATCATTTGGATTTGAGTCAGCTCGCATCACTAATCATCAGGACCCCGCCGGCAACTGACGACTGACTACTGACCACCCACAAAACAAAACCCGCCGCCAGTTCGAAGCTGGCAGCGGGTTCCGGGAACCTTTGGTTATGAATCCTTTTAACCGAGCTTCAGAATCACAACCCCAAACGCGCTGCCCTCATGCCAATAATGGTTGGCATGGCGATGCGAATGATGGGTGTGATGGCCTTTAAAGCTCATAGAAAAAATTCTCACGCGTCTTATACGTGATTCCGCCCTTGCCTGTCAAACTGACTCGGGCGTCAGTCGTGTCTTAATTTGACTTTGCGCGTCTTTGCGCCTTGGCGTCTTTGCGTGAACATTACCTTTCATGCGAGATACTCACGCAAAGGCGCAAAGGCGCAAAGGAAAACCGCAAAGTAAGACACTACCCGGCGTCACTGACTCGGGCGTCAGCCCTAAACACTGTGCGGGCGTCTAACTGGGAAGCCTCCCAATTCTAAATTCTGGATTTGCGACTGGTTTATTGGCGCGCCGGAGGCAAAACTGCTAACAAGGTCCAAGGGACACAGTCCCCAGGGGCCGGACAAAAACCATGCTTTCTTCTCTTACTAAATGACTTGGCCACCGCCACAAAAATATAATCTCTTGACAACCTTAGGCCCCGCTGGTCTAAACTGTTTCAGCCATGGTGCCATGGCTTATCCACGTATTGAGGCACGAATCCACTAAATAACTGCCAGGGATCAAGAAAACTCCGGCGAGCCACGTCCTCAGAAGGTACTCAACAAGCAGTTTTATATGAATCAGGACATATGAATCCAACCCGTTTGTCCTAAAAGAGAAGTTGTCTCTCCGATAAATGCCGCTAAGTCGACCGGCCACAATTCGTTAAGGTTGAATGGCGCGCGGCGTCTGCTCTGCTCCCTACGGGGCCTCTCGCGCCGGTTATCAAATGAAGTTACCCACCAAATACCATATTTATGAGTGGTTACTCATCGCTCTTGGGGTCGTGCTCTGCTTCGTTTCAATCGTCCAGCTCAACGTGGCAGAAATTGACGGGCGGTTTCTTCTGCTGACCGGTGTCACCGTCCTCGTCAGCACTGGAATTAGACTCAAGATCCCCTGGGTAAGGGAGCCGGTTCCAGCTTCTGAAACCTTTATCTTCCTTGCAGTTCTCATGTTCAGTCGAGAGGCGGCCATCCTTTTGGGGGCGGCGGCCGGACTCTTCTCTGTATTGCGCTCGAGCAAGCAGGCTCGGACGGTGCTCTTCAACATGGCCGTCATGGCCGGTTCTACTTTCCTCGCGGTCTCAGTTGTACAACTCTTTCGGGGACCAACAGTTTTTACCCAGGGCTACTCAGTAAACTATTTCATTGCTCTCTTAATACTGGCAAGCACTCAATATGTCAGCAATTCAGCGATGGTCGCTTTATCGGCGGCCTTGAGAACTGATCAAAGCATCTGGCGAACATGGAAGGAAGGCCATCTCGCGACCTCAATAAAATATCTCGCAGCAGCTTTGGCGGCCAGCATCATCTACCGGCTGATTGGCCCTTTTGGATTTTATCCCGTCGTCGCCATCACGCCTCTATTCATGTTCGTTTATTCGACCTACACCGTCTATTTGAAAAATCTCGAAGCTTCAAAGTTGCAGGCCGAGCAGGCTGAACGACACGTAGATGCTCTCCGAGAAAGCGAGGAACGTTTTCGCAGCGCTTTTCACCACGCTGCCGGAATGGGATTGGTCGGGCCCGACGGTCGATGGATTCAGGTCAACAAATCTCTGTGCGAAATGCTGGGATTCTCTGAGGCCGAGCTGCTTCTGGGCACCTTTCAGCGGAGTACACATCCTGACGACCTTACCCTAATCCTCGAGCAGCTGAATAAGCTGCGTGACGGCACGATTGCCAGCCTGCAGCTGGAGCAGCGTTACTTTCATAAAAAGGGTCACCTCAGATGGATGCTGCTCAGCGTCACGACCGTAAACGATCCCCAAAAGCAGTCTGCCAACTTGATTTTCCAGATGCAGGACATCAGCGACCGCAAGCAGGCAGAAAAGAAACTGGTCCATGACGCCTTTCATGATGCCTTGACTGGTCTGCCCAATCGAATGTTTTTCATGGACCAGCTCAAGCAGTCGGTCCAACGGGTCAACCGCACACAGGGCCTTCCATTTGCCGTCCTATTCCTGGATTTCGATCGATTCAAAATTATCAATGACAGCCTGGGACATATGGTCGGTGATCAGCTTCTGATTGCCATTGCCCAGAGACTCAGGGCGAGCGTTCGTCCGGGGGATACCGTAGCAAGGCTCGGGGGCGATGAGTTCACGATTCTGCTCGATTCGTTAAAGAACCCGGATGATGCAATCGATATGGCCCGGCGTCTGCTGAGCAGCCTGTCAGAGCAATTTAAGCTTCCGGGCCGAGATGTATTTATCACAGCCAGCATCGGCCTTGCGCTCAGCACGGTTGGATACGAACACGCCGAAGAAGTCCTGCGAGATGCGGACACCGCCATGTACCGGGCCAAGAGTTTAGGCAGAGCCCGTTACGAGATCTTTGACAAGGGAATGAATGCCACGGCCACAGATTTGTCGCAGATTGAAACGGATCTCTGGCGCGCGCTCGAACGCGACGAACTCACCCTGGACTATCAGCCGATCGTTTCGCTGCGCACCGGGAGGATTGCCGGTTTTGAAGCACTCTTGCGATGGCTGCACCCGTCGCGAGGCATGGTTTCGCCGCTCGAGTTCATTTCCGTCGCAGAGGAAACTGGCTTAATCATTCCGATCGGCCAATGGGTGCTGAACAAAGCGTGCCGCCAAACTCGTGAGTGGCAGAAGCAACATCCTCAGACACCACCCCTTCAGGTGAGTGTAAACCTTTCTCCCAAACAGTTTATGCAGCGGGATCTGATCGACCAAATCAGCCTGGCCCTTGATAGCGGCGGCCTGAGTCCGGCGAGTCTAAAGGTGGAAATCACCGAAGGCATGGTAATGCAAAATGTGGAATCAACCATGCAGATGCTCGGGCAATTGCAAGCCCTGGGAGTTACCATCAGTCTCGATGATTTTGGGACCGGATACTCTTCGTTGAGCTACCTGCATCGCTTTCCCATTTCGACTTTGAAGATCGATCAATCGTTTGTGAGCTCGATGACTAACAACCAGGAGAGCCTCGAAATAGTGCGGACGATTCTGGGACTCGCACGCAATCTCAAGATGGAAGTCATTGCCGAGGGCGTGGAAACTCTCGAACAGGCAATGGAGCTTAAAGCCATGAATTGCGAGTATGGCCAGGGCTACTACTTCTCAAGAGCACTTAACGCTGAAGGCGCGCTGGGGTTGTTATGCTCAGACTTGAGCAATGAGGTGTCCGTTCCGGTCATCACCGGAGATGACCCTTTCGCGCTACCCTCCATCGACAGTGTGCTCGTTCCCCAATCGGTCGAGATCGGCCGGCTGATTATCTGATTATTAGAGCGACCCTGTCGGACGAAACGGCCTTACCTGTAGTTCGACTGTCTTTGATCCAAGCCCTGCATGCCTTGCGGTTACCCTGATAACACCCGCGGCCTGTTTCGTTTTGATCCAGACGGCGCCCACGCCCCCAAATAACGCGAATGGATTCTCGCCGACGATCTCGCCGGGGCCGGTAAGGCTGAGGACAATGGCCGCGTTGGCGAACGGACGCACCGCACCAAATTCGTCCGTGACTTTCATCACCAGGCGAGTCGCATCGATGCCGTCGGCGATCAATTCGCGATCGTCCGGTTCAATCAGCAATTGCTGATCGACTCCCTTGCCTGACATCATCTTCGTGACCACCAGCTTGCCGCCGATGTAGCCTTCGATTTTTAGATCGCCCCAGCCCCGACCCACGCCGCTGCGAATGTTTGCCACGAACGGTGGATGCGTCAGACTACCGAAGTTCTCGCGATCCGGATCAGCTTCGGCCACCAGCCTGTTGCCGATGTAAATCTTAAGGTGCTCGCAATTCGAGCAAATCATCGCCACGTTAAAGCTTTCGTTGCGATCGCCGCGCGACCAGTCAAAGGCCGGCTCCAGCACGATCTCTTCCTTCGGATCGCATTGCGATTTGTAAAAGCCGGCGGCGGGTTTCGGAATCCGGAAAATGTCGGCTACGCCGTGGTAACAAATCCGATCCCCGGAACAAAAATTGGAATGCGTGTTGTAGTCAAAGGCGCACCAACCGATGCCGCCCGCGTATCGTTTGTCCGACGCCAACTGATTGTGCACGCGTGCATGCCGCATCGTGTGTTCCGTGACGCGCTCGATATTGTCATTTCGCTTGGTCGGATACATGTGGCCGATAAACTCGGTGTTGAGATAAAGCGAGTGATTCGGCGGCCTGAGCGGAATCTGAAAATCGTTCATGGTCATCACGTCTTCCAACAACTCCGAGTCATACTTGTAGCGAATGCCGCCCGTCTGCCGTGAATCATCCAGGGAGTGGGCCAACTTGTTCGTCCGCGTGTAGAAGTCGTGATAATCCCCCGACTCGTTGACGCGGACACCCCACAAGATAATCGAGGGGTGGTTCCAGTCGCGCCGGATCATGCTTTCGACATAGTTGACCGACAGATCCTGCCAATGCTCGTCGCCGACGTGTTGCCAACCCGGAATCTCTTCCAGCACCAGTAGTCCATATTCATCGCAGGCGTCGAGGAAGTGCGGCGACTGCGGATAGTGCGAAGTGCGCACGATGTTGCACTTGAATTCTTTCCGCAGAATCCAGGCATCGCGCCGTTGCACCCGCGCGGGCATGGCCTGGCCCACAAAAGGAAATGTCTGGTGCCGATTAAGACCACGCAGTTTCAAATGGTTCCCGTTCAGGAAGAAACCGTCGGGCGTGAATCGAGCCTCGCGGAAGCCGATGCGGGTGTCGTATTGATCGACGAGTTGATTACTCTTGAAAAGCTTCACGCTCAGGTCGTAGAGCCTGGGACGATCAATGCTCCACAGATCGATCGCACCCGGATTTGCCAACGTCAGATCGTAATGCTTCCCCTCGCTAATAAGTTCCTTGCTTTGACTGGCGATGACGCGACGACCGTCGCGTAGTTCGGCGGTGAGCTTGAAGAGAGCGTCGCTTTTCTCGGATTCGTCGAGAAACACTCGCACAGAAACGCTGCGATTCGCTGTCAGAACATCGACCGGCTTCGCAAACACATTCTCGATGAACGTACCTGGTACAACACGCAAAGCCACATCGCGATAGATGCCGCCAAAGGTCAGGTAATCAATCTCGCCGCCAAACGGAGGAATGTCCGCGCGCTCAGTTGAATCAACCTCGACCGCCAGTACGTTGTCACCGCGCCAATTCAAGTGCGGCGTCAATTCGAACGAGAACGGCGTGTACCCGCCTCGATACTCGCCGAGCTTTTGCCCGTTGATCCAGACGGTCGCGGCGGTCATCACGGCGCCAAAGTCTACGAAGACTCTCCGCGCCTCAGCTTCCGGGGGCAGACGGAAATGCTTTCGATAGATCGAGACAAACTCGTAGTCCTTATCATCGAACCCATGCCAGGGCAGTAGCTTGTTTGTATGCGGAATCGTAACCCGCTGGAACGCGACGTCGTTGAATACCGTTTTGGTAGCGCCCGGCGCCATTTTCTCGCTAAACAGCCATCCGTGATTCAGAGAATAAATTCGACGCTCCGAAGTACCGCGCGTTTGCGCCCCGGCGATGAACGATAGCTTTGGCAGCAACGTCAATCCCGTTAATCCGGCCCCGCTCGTTTTCAAAAAGCGCCGGCGGTCGAGCTTCTTCTTTAACATGTCAGGTTATCCCTTTCGATTCTCTCTGGTGAATTGTAAACTGCGTGCTTGTTCAGCCGATTCAGTTTCAGTCCGCGGAGCGGACGTCAGCGTAAAGCCTGGGGCGCAAGCCCCAGGTTTCAGAATCAGAGTATTGATTAAGCCTCCGAAGCGGGCGACAGCCGTTTGCCTAACCTTAGTTCAAATGATGCGGCTGCCGCTCGCTTCGGAGTCTGTCGGACAAATTGATCTCCGTGCCTCTGTGCGATCTCTGTGCCTCTGTGGTGAGTGTTTTCTCGAGTAATTTCACCACAGAGACACAGAGATCGCACAGAGGCACAGAGAAACGCCTTTCTCCAACAGACTCCTTCGCAGGCTTTGCTTCGCTTTTTCCTGACGCGATCCTGGCGCTCGCGCCCCAGGCTTCAAGCTGACGTTCGCTCCGCGAACTCTCAGGATTTAGTCACGGCATTCGATCACCGGGCTGAAGCCCGGTGTTAATGAGACGCAAAACTTGTAGACTTATGAGACAACGCCAAACAACCATGAAATCGGTCTTTCATAGAAACATTTCGTCACTGCTCCTGCTGAGTATGTCATGCGCGCTCCTGTCTCCGTTCGTTCCGCATATAACAATCGGGGCCGAACCACCAAACAGTCCGCGCGTGATCAAATCCTTCGACTCGGACTGGCGCTTTCAACGAGGCGATTTGGATGGCGCCGACAAAGTTGAGTTTGACGATAGCGCCTGGCGCAGACTCGACGTGCCGCATGATTGGAGCATCGAAGGTCCTTTCGACAAAGACAACCCGACCCGCGGATCCGGCGGATTCCTGCCGGCCGGCATTGGATGGTATCGAAAACATTTTACGTTACCAACGAACGACGCGAACCGGCGCGTGTTTATTGAATTCGATGGCGTAATGGCCAACAGCGACGTCTGGATTAATGGCTTTCACCTGGGCCGCCGGCCTTACGGCTACGTAAGTTTCAGTTACGAACTCACCGGCCACCTCAATTTTGAAAACAAACCCAACGTTCTGTCAGTGCGAGCCGATAACTCAGGCCAACCAGCCTCGCGCTGGTACAGCGGCGCCGGAATCTATCGTCACGTCAGGCTGGTAATCACGGCTCCGGTGCATGTTCCCCAGTGGGGAACGTTCGTGACGACTCCGAAGATTAATGATCAGGAAGCGTCCGTGCACGTTAGCAGCACCATAATCAATCAGGACAATAAGCCGCACGTATTTTCCATTCAAACCAGGATCATCGCTCCCACCGGCGAGGTGGTTGCTCGCAGCGAAACGCCAAACCGGAAGATCGAGCCGGGAGAGTCTCTGAACATCGAACGTGATCTGACGGTCAGGAATCCCCGGCGCTGGGACCTCGCTCATCCTTACCTGTACCAGCTGGTGACCACCGTACGCGAGACGTCACCCGACCAGGGAATCTCAGTTGATGAAGAGACGACGCCTTTCGGCATTCGCGAATTCAAGTTCGATGCGGACACCGGCTTCTGGCTGAACGGCCAAAACTTCAAACTCAGAGGCGTCTGCATCCATCACGATGGCGGCGCATTTGGGGCCGCCGTGCCGCTGCGTGTCTGGGAAAGGCGCCTCGAGATTTTGCGAGAACTCGGCGTGAACGCGATTCGCACGGCGCATAATCCGCCCGCGCCTGAGTTTCTCGATCTGTGCGATCGAATGGGTTTCATCGTGATGGACGAAATGTTTGATTGCTGGACCGTCGCGAAAAACCCTCACGATTACCATCTTTACTTTAAGGACTGGTCGATCATCGATACGCGCGACACGGTGCGCCGCGATCGCAATCACCCCAGCATTGTTGTCTACAGCGCCGGCAATGAAATCCACGACACGCCCAAGCCGGAGATTGCGAAACCGATTCTTGCATCTCTGGTGGCGGCGTTTCATGCCGAGGATCCGTCCCGACCGGTAACCCAGGCCTTGTTTCGACCCAATGTGAGCCATGACTACGATAATGGCCTGGCTGACTTGCTCGACGTAGTGGGACAAAACTATCGCGAGAATGAAATCATCGCCGCCCACCAGCAAAAGCCTGCGCGCAAAATTCTCGGCACTGAGAATCGTCACGACCGCCCGGTTTGGCTGGCGCTGCGTGACAACCGGCCTTACGCCGGACAGTTTCTTTGGACCGGCATTGACTATCTGGGTGAAGCGCCGGCCTGGCCGATCGTTGGCCACGGTTCGGGGCTAATCGATCGTACGGGTCGAATTCGACCGCTCGGTTTCCAACGACAAAGCTGGTGGAGCAACAAGCCGTCGGTTTTCATTACGCGGCGCGTAGCTCCAACTGCGCTATCGCCGACCGATCCCGGTTACCAGCCTGATCCGCAACGGCGTCAGCAACAGGTTCTGTTTCCGGATTGGACACCGAAATCCGTTGAGCCCCACAACGAGAATGTCGAAGTCTACAGCAACTGCGAGACTGTGGAATTGTTTCTCAACGGCAAGTCGCTCGGCTCAAAGTCGCAGCCACCGGACGCCTCATCTCGCAACTGGGATGTTCCCTTCGCCGCTGGAGTTATCAAGGCTGTCGCTTCGAACGGCGGCCGGATCGTGGCTACGCACGAGCTACACACTGCCGGAGCGCCGGCGGGAATCCTTCTGTCCTCCGATCGCGAACGGATAACCAATAGCTACGACGACGTTTCCCACGTAACGGTGCGAATCGTCGACCGCAACGGCGTTCCAGTGCCCGGTGCTGATAACTTGATCCAGTTTCGTTTGACCGGCCCCGGATTGATTGCTGCCGTTGATAACGGAGACAACGCCGGTCATGAACTATTCCAGACCAACAGCCGCCACGCGTTTCAGGGAGAATGTATCGCGATGATTAAGGCGAAGACATCAACCGGACACGTAATTCTTACAGCGACTTCTCCAGGTTTGGTCAGCGGATCGATCACAATTCGAATTTCACGATAGTGGCGGCTGTGCCGCCTGATGTGCGGAAAGGCTATGCCTTTCCGGTGCGCGCTTGTTTTTCGATCGGGCTGCGCCCGGGGCTCAGCCCCAAAATGATTCAAACGGGAATCGGAAAGCCGGAGGCTTTCCGCACATCGGGCGGCCGAGCCGAGATCTATGGTTTCATGAAACCATGCATCCTCAACCACTCAGCGCAACGCTGCGGCCAGGTCGCCAGGATTGGATCTTTCAGGCCCAGTCCAAATCCATGCGGCCCGTGTTCGTAGACATGAATCTCGACCGGGACTTTGGCTTTGCGCAACGCTGTCGCGAAACGCAGGCTGTTCTCGACCGGCACGCCGGGATCGTCAGCCGTGTGGACCAGAAAAGCCGGCGGGGTTTCTTTACTTACCTGCTCGTCGTTTGAAAGCAGCTTCACCAAATCCTCAGGCGCATTCTCACCGAGCAACATGCGTTTTGATCCGGCGTGAGTGAACTCGCGCATCGTGATCACCGGATAAATCAAAATCATCAGGTCAGGCCGGGAACTGACGCGCTCGATCGGATCAGCAGCGTCGGCCTTTCCGGCGTCAAAGTGTGTTCCGATTGTTGAAGCAAGGTGGCCACCTGCTGAGAATCCCAGAATGCCGATCCGATTTGGATCCAACTGCCATTCACTCGCTCGCGCCCGCACCGTGCGAATCGCTCGCGCCGCGTCCTGTAAAGGTTGAGGGTGATGATAGCGAGGCCCGACCCGATACTTGAGCACGAACGCACTGATGCCCAAAGTGTTGAGCCATTCAGCCACCGGACGGCCCTCGTGATCGGCAAGATGGCTGTAGCCGCCACCAGGACAGACAATGACTGCCGCGCCGTTTGCTTTATCTTTCGGCGCCGGGAAAGCGGTCAAAGTCGGAATGTCCGCGGGCTCTTTGCCCACTGCGCCCGGCGCCCCATCAGGCCAGAGAATAATTGGCTCCTGAGGGTTGACAGTCTGAGCAGAGGGCAAAGAAAGGGCAATGATAAAGAGACCCAGCAAATAGAATGACATCAAGATTCCTCCGATAAGTGAACCAGTTAACATACTTGACTCACCCGTCGTACCAGCCTGATCGCAGCGAGTCGATATTAGAGTTGTGAGTCGTCTCCGAGCTGCGGAGCAGCGGTCAGAGTTAAGCCCAAGGTGAGGCTTTGCGAGCCTTGGGTCATAAGAGTGAGGCTGATCAAGCCCCGAAGGGGCGACAGCGATAGCTGGCAATCAACGGGATCCTTTTACAAACCGTCTGTCGCCACTTCGCGGCTCTCCAAATCTAACCATGGCTTACGCAAGGCTCGCAAAGCCTCGCCTTGGGCTTAACTCTGACCGCTGCTCCGCAGCTGGTCTCCTCGGCGCTGCAACTCTCGCAACCCCAATTCGGCGCCACGCTGTACGTGCTCCCGCATAAAGGAACCAAAAGAATCGAGTCAAGTGAGTCAATTATGTGTCTGCCAAATTCAGCGCCGCTGGCTTATTCATTTCTTTACGAGAACCAGGAAGCGCTGCCCGTCTCTAGTCACGAGGTAGCGGTTTCGTCGTTCCTGATCCTCAATATTGACGTTGAAGAGTGGCCGCGGCTGCCGAGCCACGACTTTCTGATCTGCGAACTGTAATTCGACGGCCACCATTGTGTGCCCGTCCAGATAAAACAACTCCTGGCCATCGCCGCGCCACATCGGAGTCGTCGCACCCTTGCCCAGGCCCGAGACGAGATATTCTTTTCTCGCGGCTTCACCATTAACCCCGACGCCTCGCACGAAGATCTGGAGCGTGCCGTCTTGGTTTCCCTCATAAGCAATCCAACGCCGGTCCGGCGAAAAACGCGCGGCTCGAGTCGCCGGCGAGGCAAACAGGCTGCGTTTTCGATTGGTCAGTGAAAGCAGGCCCAGGCCCGGTTCGCTATCGGGTTTGTCGCGAACGTTAAAAACCAGGAAGCGACCATCGCGGGAAACATCCTCGGCGTTCATGTCCTCTGTGGTGGCCAGCAACGCTTCAGCGGATCCTGCCCCGTCAGCCGGCACCCGATAGAGACTACGAACACCATTTCGTTCCGACGTGTAGATAATCCACCTGCCATCAGGCGTCCAGAGCGGATTGAGATCGTCACCAGGATTTGAAGTCAGCCGAAGTCTTTGGTTCGACTTCCGCGAAAGGATCCACAGGTCCCGAGTCTTCGTCTCAGAATCGTTGAGCGCGACGACAATTCGATCTTCGTCAGGGGAAAACGCAGGCCCTGAATACTCACCCGGATCTCCCATCGTCGCCAGAACGTTTCCTGTCCGATCAAGCCATGTGAGTTGCGTAGCAGGTGGGGCATCCGTGATCGCTCCGATCCGTGGCTCTTTCGCCGCCTGCGCCGGTTTCGCTTCCTGCTTTGCCCACGGCTTCCAACTCAGCAATGCTGCGCCGCCCAGCAGAACCAGCACTAAGAGGACAGTTACAACCCGGGTTTTTGAATTTGTCCCCCACGGTGATGCATCCAGGCTTACGGTTTCGGCCGCCTTCACGTGCTGCGTCGCCTTCGAACTTGCCAGCTCTCGCAGCGCAAAACCGAGATCGCTGGCAGACTGAAAACGCTTCTCGGGAGTTTTCTCGAGACAGCGCTCTACAATTCTCCGCATCGCCGGAGAGACTTGCGGGGCGACGGAATTAAGACGTGGCGCTTCTTTAACCAGCACCGCCGCCATGACATCGCTCCAGGTTTCACCTTCGAAAGGCTTGCGCCCCGACAACATCTCGTAGAGCAAAACGCCTACGGAAAAGATGTCGGTTCGATGATCTACCTTCTGGCCGCGGGCCTGTTCGGGCGACATATAAGCCGCCGTTCCCATCACCATCCCGGTCCGGGTAGTCAGGTGGTCCGCGTGGGCGTTGGCGTCGGGACTGGTCAGCTTGGCGATTCCGAAATCAAGAACTTTGACCAGGCCGTCCCTGCGAACGATGATGTTCTCTGGTTTGATGTCCCGGTGAATGATGCCCGCTGCGTGCGCCGCCGCCAGCGCATCAATCAACTGGGTAACGATCGATAGAGTTTCTGTTAGTTCTAAAAAATGCGAGGCGAGGCGCGCACGCAGAGTCTCACCTTCGACGTATTCAGTCGCAATGTAGTGCCGGGAATCTACTTCGCCGATCTCAAAGATCGTAACAATGTTCGGATGATTCAGGGTTGAAGTTGTTCGTGCTTCCTGCCTGAACCTTGAAGTTCGATCGGTGTCGCCGGTGAAATCCGCCGCCATGAGCTTGAGGGCAACCTGGCGATCAAGCCGGGTATCAATTGCCAGGTAAACGTCGCCGCTGCCGCCCTGCCCAATCTGCGACACAAGTCGGTAAGGACCGATGTTTTTGATCGACTCCGGAGGTGATGGTGAATTTTTTCCGGATGCCAGGGCGCGGGCGGCAATTTCCATCGCCGGCGTTTCGATAAATCTTTCAGCCTGACCGTCGAAGCTTAGAAGCGAATCGACCTCCCGCCTGACCTCGGCGTCGCCATCGCATACCTGATCGAGAAAAGCATGACGAGTTTCCGGCGCGCGCTCCAGCGCGTCGTGATAGATGTTCTCGACTCGCTCCCAACGCTCTTTACTTAGCATCGAGGTTTCTCACTGAGTTTGCGGAGCAACCAGGACTTCGCCAGCCGCCAATCACGTCTCGCTGTTTCCGGGGCAACACCAAGCGCAATTGCCGCCTCTTTCTCTGTCAAGCCGCCAAAGAAACGCATTTCCACTACCTGGGCCTTACGTTCATCAACTCGTGCTAGTTCAGTCAATGCTTCGTCCAACGCCAGCAGATCCGGATTGTCGGTGCTGGTGACGGCCAAACGCTCGTCGAAGGTTATCTGATACGCACCCCCGCCACGTTTTTGGTAGCTTCGCTCACGCGAAAAATCCACCACGATTCGTCGCATCAGCCGGGCCGCCAAACCATAGAAGTGAGCGCGATTCTGCCACCGTATTTTTTTCGCGTCGATGAGGCGGACATAAGCCTCGTTGATTAAGGCCGTAGTCTGTAGCGTATGCCCGGCGCGCTCCCGACGCATGTAGGTTCTCGCCAGACGGCGCAACTCGGCATCAACCAATGGCGCAAGTCGCTCGAGCGCTGTTGGCTCGCCGCTGTTCCAGGCTAACAACAGATCGGTGATCTCATTCGGCGAACCAGTCGGCATAAGAGATGTCGGATCGGCTCGATTATAACCACGCCGGCAGCCTTCGCTGACAGAAAAAATCATGCAAATAAAAAAAGTGTTACCGCTTTTGAATTCGCTTCCCGCATTAGCCAACGGAGAAAACCGTGAAGCGAGATTTGCTCAAATCACTGACGTTGGCGGCCATCTGTTTATTAACCGGGTTCAGCGTCGCGCGCGCAGCCCGGAACGACTCAGTTTATCGTTATCGCAAGGGTTTCCATCTGAGCCGAGAGCGCCCGCTGTCCAAAAAAGAGTTGAGCCGGCTATTTAATGGGATCAAATCACTCACAGGGTTTTCGGCCATTAAGATTGACTCCAATGGAGACCTCACGATTGCCGATCGTTCTCAGTTCTGTGGCGGGTCAGCAATAGCCCGCGGCCTATTCACGGCCGCCCTCGACGGTGATGAATCATTCACGATAGAGAGTCACGAACACTCTGCGCAGATAGCGTTCGCTCAACTGGACTCGGTGGTTCGCTATTCAGACGGCACGGGACGAAGTTATGAAGACTGGCGAATCAGGATCGACTTCGCGGACTTCAGAGAACTGCGTGGGGATGAAGCAGCGATTGCTTCGTTTGATCCTGGAATGGCGTTCATGCACGAGCTCACTCATGCGATCCTGCGATACCCGGATCCGGTTGATGCGAACGACCAGCTCGGAGATTGCGAGCGTTACTTGAACCGAATTCGAGCAGAGTTGAAAATGCCGGTGCGGGAGCACTATTACCCGAAGAACCGCCTCGCCGTTGTCTTTGGATCGTTGGCTGAGATATCCCAGGGAACAATCATTTTTGTGCAGGATGACGAGAGCCAAAAAAAGCAAAAAGAGTTTCCGGTCACCTTTGATCTGAATAAGGTCTTCGATCTCAGCAAAGCCAGACCACGTGGCGTAGTGTTGCACTCCGAACTGCTCGCCCGGCGATCGACTCAGTGATCGAATCGATACGCCGCGAATGCTATTAAACGCCGGGACTTCTGCCACACCCGCACTCGTCTTGCGATGGCTCGGCCACGCCGATGCGCGGCAAGTCTCCGACTTGCCGTTATGCCTTAACTAAGAAGCTGCGGTCTATGACCGCAGAAAAGGGGTCAGAGACCCGGAGAAGAAGAGAGGTCGGGGCCGGCAAGTCAGAGACTTGCCGCGCATCGGAGTGGCAGAGCCATCGCAAAGGAGCGCGGCCAGGCAAAAGTATTAATTCTCCGGACGCGATCAATGAGCACTCGTGATCAGAATTTCACCCGCACCCAGACCGGGTGACTGGGCCCTTAGCTTGATTTGTCCTGACGCCCCGCGCTGCGAACGAATCACTACCAGACACAGCCCGTTGAAGGCATTGCGCTCCGGCGACTGAAACGATTCGAGATTCGTGGGGTCACCATTATCAACGGCCACAATATCGCCTGGACCGGTAACACTAAATTGAATCCGGTTCTTCGATCGGGGAACAAGTAATCCTTCACGATCCGAGACCATCACGGTCACAAACGAGAGATCCTGACCGCCGGCCTTGATCCGGACATGGTCGGCCTTCAACGTTAACTTGGCGGGCGCGCCACTGGTTTTCATCTTATCCTCGGCCCAAACACGTCCATTTTTGTAGGCTACGACACGCAGTTCGCCCGGCTCGTACTTGACCTCGTCCCAACGCAGACGATATTCGAATTGAGCTCTTTTTTTCCGGCCCAGCGAACGGCCATTCAAAAACAACTCAGCTTCGTCGCCGGAGGTGTAGACATGCACCGGTGTGATTTGCCCGGCGCGCTCGGGCCAATTCCAATGAGGCAGAATGTGGGCCATCGGCAAGTCGGGTCGCCAGCGCGCCTGATAGATGTAGAACCGATCCTTCTTAAAGCCCGCCAAATCGACAATGCCGAAATACGAGCTGCGTGAAGGAACGGTGATCCGTCCGCGTTCTTTTAGTTCTTTCGCAGCCAGCTCCTGCCTCGCCGCGTCGGTGAAGTTGAGCGCCGTCGTCGAATCGCGATCGTATGGCGTGGGCTCACCGAGATAGTCAAAACCGGTCCAGACAAACTCGCCGGCTGTAAATGGAAACTCGTCCAGACCTTTGAACTCGACGTCCGGCGGCCAGGCCCAGCGCGGTGCGTACAAGTCGTAGGAACTCATCTGAAAATCGAAGCGGCCTTGCGCCTTGTCTGCGACCACCGGAAAGAAGTATTCGCCGCGCGTACTGACGGTCGAGGCTGTCTCGCTCGCAAACAGCGGAATTGAGGGATTGCCCTGATGAAACTTTCCGTATTCAGTTGGCTTGTAGTTGTAGCCATAAACATCGATCGTTTTTTGAAAACCGTTGAAGGCCGCGTTGATGTTATTCGCGCCGGCAGTTACCGGCCGGGTCAGATCTTCTTCGTGAACGATCTTGGTTAATTCCGCAGCCAACGCGTGACCTTCGGGGTTGCCCTGTTCGCCGATTTCGTTGCCGATACTCCAGAGGATCACCGAAGGATGATTGCGATCGCGACGCGACTGCGCTCGCAAATCCTTCTCATGCCAATCATCGAACAACAGGTGATAGTCATTTTTCTTCTTGCCGCGCCGCCAGGCGTCGAAGGCTTCATCCATCACCACAAAGCCCATCCGATCGGCAAGTTCCAAAAGCTCCGGCGGCGGCGGATTGTGACTGGTGCGGATCGCGTTGACGCCCATCTCTTTCAGAATTTCAAGTTGGCGCTCGAGCGCGCGTAGGTTCAGGGCCGAGCCGAGGGCGCCGAGATCGTGATGGTCGCAGACGCCCTGAATTTTTACCCGCTCGCCGTTGAGGAGAAAGCCTTTCTCGACGTCGAATTTGATGGTGCGAATACCGAATGTGGTTTCGTAGCGATCGATGATCTTGCCGGCCTGTGAAATGGTCGTGACCAGCGAGTAAAGATTCGGACGCTCCAGGTTCCAAAGCTTTGGCCGATCGACACGCGTGCTGGTTCCGATAATCGCTCGCTCGCCGGCGGGAACTTCGGCGCTGGCCGGCGCAAATAATTTGGAAGGCTTTGTGGCTCTTTGACCATTGGCGCCGACCTCGAAAACCTGCGACTGGATGGTCACGTTTGCTCGGGTCGTCGAGTTGTTCTCCAGCGTGACCTTCAGGTCAATCGCAGCCGAGCTCGCAGTCACCTCTGGAGTCGTGATGTATGTCCCCCAATGACTGACATGAATGGGCCCGGTCTTAACCAGCCAGACGTTGCGATAGATACCGCCGCCCGGATACCAGCGTGAGGAGTCAGGCGGATTGTCCAGACGGATCGCAATCACGTTGTCGGCGCCAAACTCGACATAAGGGGTGAGATCGAGTTCGAAGGATGCGTAACCGTAGGGCCAACCGCCGACAAACTTGCCGTTGAGCCACACGGTCGCATAGGCCATCGCGCCATCGATCTCGAGACGGAATTGAGTCCCCTGCTCCGCTGGCAAAACTCGAAAGTGTTTCCGATACCAGCCGACGCCCCACCAGGGGAGCTTTCCTGTCTCTCCCGGATATTCCTGCTTGAAGGGTCCCTCGATGCCCCAATCGTGGGGCAAATTCAATTGCCGCCATCCCCGATCATCGAAGCCTTTCTGCGCATAGGGAATGTCAGTGCCGAGATTTCCTTCGGGCCGCGCAGGCTTTGGCGCCTGCGGCAAGAACTCATTGCCGGTGGCGATTACCCAGGGTTTTATTTTCTCGTAAGCCAATTGTCCTTCGGTGCCTGGTGGATCGCTTTTCTGAAAACGCCAGTCAGCGTTAAGCGAAAGGCGCTCGCGTGCCGGTTTCTGTGCCTGAGCCGACGAGGCGTCAACAGCCAGGACAAGAAATGCCAATATGAGCATTCCGATGCGGTTGGTGTTCATGAGTTGTTTTCGTTTTTTCATGCGGAGAGTCTTACCGGACAAGCGTCAGTACCATCCGCGTAAGCGGACGGGTTAAGGCGCTTCCTTATCCCACCTGCTAACGCAGGTGGTACTGACCTCGTCCGCCAGGTCTCTGAAGAGCAGAACGCGTCTACTGGTATCGAACGTCACCATCTTAATGGCTCTGCCACGCCGATGTGCGGCAAGTCTATGACTTGCCGGCAATGAGCCGTCTTTTTCTCCGGGTCTCCGACCCGGTTAGCAGTCATAGACCGCCAGACTTGGAATGTCGCCTTTCGGCAAGTCGGAGACTTGCCGCGCATCGGAGTGGCAGAGCCATCGCATAGTATCGTTCAATTGAACCCGATCCGTTCTCCCTTTTTAAGTCAGCATTCAGTTCCGGCGAGTAGCGCTGGAAACCGAACGAGGTCAGTACCGGGAGCGGTAGCGACCGGGTCCGGTTCATAGCGACCGATGGCCCTTACCCGGTCGCTACCGCTCCCGGTACTGACCTCATCGCTTCCGTCGCGCGTGGTTGCGAAGTCCCATCACCCTCACCAGTACTGATGAACCAAAGGCTGAATGCGACGTTTGTAGATCTCACCGATTGCACGCATCGTGTCACCGGTGAGCGGTGGAAACTCAGATGCGCGAGCATTGTCCTCAGCTTGCGCTGAGCGCCGCGCGCCGGGGATGGCACAGCTCACTGCATCGAACATCAGAATCCAGCGCAAAGCGAATTGCGCCATCGTCATTCCTGCAGGCACGAGCGAGCGCAGCTCCTCGACCGCTTGCAGGCCGGTTTCGTAATCAACCCCTGAAAATGTCTCGCCGCGATCGAACTCCTGGCCGTAACGGTTGAAGGCGCGATGATCGTGGGTCGCGAATTTACTTTGCGCGGTCAACTTACCGGTTAGTAAGCCTGAGGCCAATGGCACGCGCGCCAGAATGCCGACCTTCCTTCGCTTTGCTTCGCCAAAGAAAAGTTCCGCCGGCCGTTGCCGAAACATATTGAAGATGATTTGCACAGACTGCACACCGGGATACTCGATGGCCTTCAATGCTTCCTCAACCCGTTCCACACTCACGCCGTAGAAGCGAATCTTGCCCTGCTTCACAAAATCATCCAGCGCTGCGAAAACCTCCGGACGATAGTAGACGTCAGTCGGCGGACAGTGCAGTTGCAGCAGGTCGAGCGCATCTGTTTCCAGATTCTGCAGACTACGTTCGATGAAGGCACTTAGGTTTTCGCGGTTGTACCCTGCGGCCACGTGCGGATCAAGCCGGCGACCGGCTTTGGTCGCGATGATTATTTCTTCGCTCCGTTCGCGCCTGAGTTGAGCCAGCAGACGTTCGCTGCGCCCATCACCATAAACATCAGCAGTGTCGAAGAAATTGATGCCCAGATCGACCGCGCGATGTAACGCCGCCAGAGATTCGCGATCATCGACATCGCCCCAGGCACCGCCGATGGCCCAGGCGCCAAAACTGCTCTCAGAAACTTTCCAACCGGTACGGCCCAGTTCTCGATATTTCATTGCAGCTCCAAAACTATTAGTGACGTGCCCTGGCGGGGGAGCACAAACCGTAACCCTACGCCGGCATCCTTTACTCTCAGCGCGCGCGGCGGATCCAACTCAGCGAGTTGCCCCGCCTTTTCCAGCCGGGCGTACTGTACCGAAGTTGTTTGCGCGGGCGAGCCCAGCCGCCGCCACTCAGTAAACGCGTTGCTGTGATTATCGTCAATTCGAAAGTGGCGCAAAGTTGCGCGACCGCCTCGCACCGACAGACCTCCCAGTTCAAGATCGACCTCGGCAGCCGGACCAGACACGTCATCGTCGTGATAATGCCAGACGAGTACGCACAGTTTGTTTCGATCAAGACTCGCCAGCGCAGCCACATCCGGTTTCAGGCGCACACCATCTTTGAGTATCGCGTCGAGGGGAACTGCCCCATCGCTTTCAGCCGCCACGCGCTGACCGCTCATGCGGCTGAGCATGCGAAAGACGTTGAGCACCGGCTGGTCAATGCCGTTGGTAGCCAGCACCCGAAAGCCGGCGAAGTAGGCTTCGCCTTCGAACTCAAAGGCCCACGTTAACGCGGCGTCGAAATTCACGCCGTGCTTCTCAGCCAACTCGTACTCACGCGCCACGCTCGCCGCCGTGTAGCTCGAATACATCGTCGTGTTGCGATATCCCAGCTGCGGCCCCTGGCAGGCTGCACAGCCGTCGGGATCCGATTCGCCAATGACGATGGGTTTTCCTTTCAGCTCGGGATACGACGCTACGATTTGAAACCCGGCGTCGATCGTCCGGAGTTGATTTGCGATACCCATCTGCACATGGCCATCGACAAACCTGGGAGCACCCTTGGCATGAAAGGCAATAAAATCCAGCGGCGTGCCCTTCGCGCCGGTCGCATAATTCTCTCCCCTCAGACAGTGCTCGAGAAAATCACGCATGAACTGTCCGCCGCTGCCGGCGGTATCCGGACCACCGACCCGCGCTGTCGGCAGCGCCCGCCGCACCCCGGCAATGGCAAAGTCGTGAAGTTTGCGGAACTCCTCCGGCGTACCCCGCCAATAACCGATATTGGCTTCGTTCCAAACCTCCCAATACCACTGCTCGACCTCAGCCCGTCCATATCGTTCGACACAGTGCCTGGCCCATTGGTAGACCAATTCGCCCCACTTCGCGTAGTCTTTCGGCGGATAAGCCCAACCGGTGAAAATCTCGTCGTACTTTGCGGTCGGGGTCCAGCTATGTTGATAAGGCAGCGGCTTCGTCGAGAGGTCCTTCGGCATAAAACCAATTTGCACGTAGGGTTTGACCCCCTGCTGAAGGTAGGTGTCGAAGATGCGATCCAGAATGGTCCAATCGTAAACTGGATTTCCTTTCTCGTCTTCACGGTAAGCGTTGGTGCTGCCCCACTTCAGTGCCGGTGTCCCATCACCCGAAGTCAGGAGATTGTGCGTGCGAAAATAGACGAACCTTCCGGGCGCCAGCCGGCCCAACTCTGCGAGCAGCTTCTTCCCATCTTTCATATAGGCAAAGTTCGGTTCATCGGCCCCGAACATGCGCCAGGCGGGGTTGAGTGGGCCCTGGACTCTGGAAGCGTCGACGTGAATCTTCACCGGAAAAGTATTCGCTCCCGAGGTTGAAGACCTGGCCTTTCGGAGCAGGTACGATTTGAAAGGAGACTTGTGGAGCGCTTTGAGGCCGTCAACAATTAAGACTGCATTAAGCTCCGCCCCCGCCGGACTGGTGTGCGTGTGGTCGGGCCCGAATAGTTCTTTGACCTTGTCTTCACCCAGCTGCTCGTACCGATCAGCGATGAGCCTGGTGACGTCGATGAAGGCGACCCGTTGTGATTTGGCAATCTCAGCCGCCCACTCACCAAAATGTCCCGAGCCGCGCTCTACCTTGCCTTCCTTCCAAATGTTGCGGACCGTTAATGAGAGCACGATCGGCGTCACGCCTTTCGCCTTTGCGTCCGCAATCATCTTGCGCATGTACCAGCCGAAAGTATGAACAACTTCGTGTTGTTTGGTGACCAGGTTATCAATCTCCTGCGTCTCTTCACCAAGTCCGGGCAGAGATCCGCGGGCGCGCGACGCGTCGTTTATCGCTCCGCCGTCATTGTGCCCAAATTGGATCAGCACATAATCGCCTCGCTTCATGTCGGCCAGCACCTTGTCCCACAAGCCTTCGGTGATGAATGTCCGGCTACTGCGTCCGGCGCGCGCGCGATTGAGGACATTGATCTTTGACGCATCAAACAAAGGGATAAAAGGATCACCCCAACCGCGCCCGCCATTCGCATTATTGTTCGCCGTCGAATCACCGACGACGAAGAGAGTTGGCAGTTTGGGATTAATTTGGGTCGGTTGCGTGACGCTCTGGCCGTGGCTCAACACCGCGAGACCGAGGGTCAGTGACGCCCAGCAAGAAATGCGTTTGGTAAATTTGTTCTTTGTGTTCATTTGGACTTTGATTATGGCTCTGCCACTCCGATGCGCGGCAAGTCTCACTGCCCCGCCCAACAAATCTCACTTGCATAAGTTAGTTCCCATGCTATGGCTCTGCCACTCCGATGCGCGGCAAGTCTCACTCCCCCCAACAAATCTCACTTGCATAAGTTAGTTCCCATGCTATGGCTCTGCCACTCCGATGCGCGGCAAGTCTCACTCCCCCGCCCAACAAATCTCACTTGCATAAGTTAGTTCCCATGCTATGGCTCTGCCACTCCGATGCGCGGCAAGTCTCACTGCCCCGCCCAACAAATCTCACTTGCATAAGTTAGCTCCCATGCTATGGCTCTGCCACTCCGATGCGCGGCAAGTCTCCGACTTGCCGTAAGCTCTTTTTAGGGTCTCCGACCCGCGGTCATAGACCGCTAGATCTTAAGAAAACCTTCCGGCAAGTCGGAGACTTGCCGCGCATCAGAGTGGCAGAGCCATTGAATCACTAGCGTTCCTTCGGTTCCAGGAAAAGCCCCAACTCAGAGATTGCCGGACACACCGGCGCCTTTGTAATCCGCATGCGCACCTTCGAAGTCGTCACTGGCTGCATACGAACGAGCCGGCAATTGCCGATGCTGGTGCCGACCGCAACCTCGATCCACTTGCCGTCCCGCCAAACGTCAAGCGCAAAACCTTCGACCCGCTGTCCCAGCGGCAGATATTCGCGCAACCGGATCACGTTGAAACTTGTCTCGTGTTTCAAGTCGAGCACCAGTTCGGGAGTCGTAACTTCATCGTCGCTGGCCCAATACGTGTCGCGTCTGTTATCGATCACGTTGCGCGGCACAAACCGCCGGTCAGAACCACCACCGCGTACGTTGCCGGCGCTGGCGTCTGCTGTCTGCGCCAGATCCTTCGCAAAGGTCAGCTCCAGAATGCGTCGAAATCCGCGCAAAGCCTGCACGTCATTGTCATGAATCCGGCCACGGCGATCGGGCGGCAGATTTACCAGCAGAGACGCGCCGCGGCCCACCGACGAGTAGTACAGATCAACCAGATTCTGTGCGCTCCTGACCTTCGCGTCTTCCTGTGCGTGATAAAACCAGCCCGGCCGGATTGAGACGTCGCATTCAGGCGGGACCCAGCTCTGGCCGGGCCGGTCGCCACGATTCAGGCGAGCCTGATCGGCGCGGCCCGGAACAAAATCGTCTTTGTTAAGGGTGGCCCAGCAGGTTTCACCGGCAACGCCGCGCTCGTTGCCAACCCAGCGGACGTCGGGTCCGGCATCGCTGAAGAGGGTGGCGTTCGGCTGTAGCTCACGAACCATTTTCCAGGTCGCAGGCCAATCATAAAAAGTTTCCCGATCGATTCGCCGCACCTCGCGCGCGCCACCATAGAACCCATCGCCACCGTTGGCCCCATCAAAGAAGACTTCGAAGATTGGACCGTAGTTGGTCAGCAGTTCTCTCAATTGATTTCGAAAGTAAGTGACGTAAGACGGCTGGCCATAGTCTTTCCGATTTCGATCCCAGGGTGAGAGATAGACGCCAAACTTGAGGCCAAACTTTCGACAGGCGGCCGAAATCTCTTTGACCACATCACCGCGGCCCTCTCTCCAGAGGCTGTGTTTTACCGAATGCTCAGTGAATTCTGACGGCCAGAGACAGAAGCCGTCATGATGTTTAGCCGTCAGAATCAGTCCCTTCATGCCGGCTTCTTTGGCGGTGCGCACGATCTGTTCAGCATCGAAGTCGGTAGGATTGAAGAGCGCCGGATCTTCATCGCCATAGCCCCATTCTTTGTCGGTGAAGGTGTTGATGGTGAAATGGACGAAGCCATAGAACTCGAGTTCGTGCCAAAGCAGTTGCCGCGGCGAAGGCACCGGGCCGAACGGCGCTGGCGGCGAAATCTTTTTGATCGACGCCTGACGCGAAGACGTCGGGGTTTGAGCGCGCGTAATCCCTGCGCACGGCACAAGTCCGAGCAAATCGATAACAATCAGAATCGCGAGTAATCCCGTAGGGATGAAATGTTTAAAGAAACGTGGCTGGTTACGTTTCATAGCTTCATCGGAGCGCAATGGTTTTGGAGTGTCTCTGATGTTCCCCGCTCCTCGTCTCCTGCATCAATCATGGCTTTTCATTTGGCCGCCTCACCATGGCGGTAAGCCGCGGAGCGGCGCAAGATCTGTAGCCCATGGCGCGAGCCATGGGATCAAGCCAACCGGAACGACGCAGCCCCGGAGGGGCGAAACATGATCATTGCCGTCTCCAATGTTCCGCTGCTCCGCAGCTGCTGTATCAATTATTGCGTTTCACCCACGGCTCGCGCCGTGGGCTACAGATCTTCCGCCGCTCCGCGGCTACCAGCTGATGTCTCGCCAAACTGGATCGCGTCTCTGGATTTGAAAATGTTTGAGGTATTATCCAATCGCCTAACTGAGAGTCTCTATGAACCTACGTCGCACCGTCTTCGCTCTGACTTTGCTGTTCACTGCCGGCGTCGTGGCAGCCCGCGCGCAAACTACTCCGTTACAACCCCTCAACAGGATCAAACTCGCAGATGTACGCATGCGCGATGTTTGCATTTTGGCGGATGAAACCACCAAAACTTACTATGCAGTTTCATCTACCTTCGTGCCGGCGAGTGAAGGACGCGGCCGGCCAGCCGTGCATGCCTATACCAGCAAAGACCTGATCACCTGGGAAGGGCCACACATAATTTTTCAGACGCCGACAGATTTTTGGGACGACGCCAATATTCGCGGCATCTGGGCGCCGGAAATGCACGCGTACAAAGGCAAGTTCTACCTGTTCGCGACCTTCGACACCGATGCGAAGTTGCCCGAGCAGTGGCGCAATTGGTTGCCCCGCGTCAAACGCGGAACGCAGGTGCTGGTCAGCGATTCACCGCTCGGCCCTTTCAAACCTTTTCAGAACCATTCGACTCTGCCGGTCGATATGATGACGCTTGACGGCACCCTCTGGATCGAAGACGGCATTCCCTGGATGATCTTCTGTCACGAATGGGTGCAGATCAAAGACGGCACCGTCGAGATGATGCAATTGAAGGATGACTTATCAGAAACGGTCGGCGAGCCGGTTCACTTGTTCGACGGCAGCGATGCGCCCTGGAACCGAAAATCGCCGCAGTATCATTGTTACGTCACCGACGGTGCCTACCTGTTTCGTTCGAAGAGCGGAAAGTTGTTTATGATCTGGTCCAGCTTTGGCACGGGCGGCTATACCACCGGAGTGGCCATTTCGGATTCCGGAAAACTGCGCGGACCATGGACGCAACAAACTGCGCCGCTATTTTCGGATGACGGAGGCCACGGCATGATCTTCAAGCGATTCGATGGCCAGCTAATGCTGGTCTTGCATCAACCAAACAAACGACCGAACGAGCGCGGTCGCTTGTTCGAGTTGGAAGATACTGGCGAAACCCTGCGGATCAAGTCACCGTTTCCGAAACCCAGCACCGGGTCAGTACCATCTGCGTCAGCAGATGGGATAATGAGGCCTTCATAATGGAGTCAGTTCCTGATCCCATTCGCTTACGCGAATGGTACTAACTCCAGGGCTTTGCCTTTAATTATTCTGAGGCCAACATCAGTTCAGCACTCACTGGGACGGCAACTGCTTTAATAACTCCTTCATCTCTTTGATTCGGCCTGCAGAGCCAGGTTCATCAAGCAGGTTCTTCAATTCCAACGGATCGCGTCGATGATCGGTCAGCATTGCGCCCGCGCGACCTTCGTCCCATTCGACGTAATGCCATCGCTCGGTCGTCACCGATCGGCCCAGCTTGCCCTGGAACATCACCACTGCAAACGAGGGGAAGTTCCAACCGAGGTTTGGCTTGCGCAGTAATGGCGCGATGCTCCGTCCTTCGATCTGCGGAGGCGCGGGCAACCCCGCTAAGTCGGCCAGGGTGGGATAGAGATCCAGCAGTTGGACCGTTCGCCCGCTGGTTTGTGGCTTCTGTCCGGGCATCGCAATGATTAGCGGCACGCGCAGGCCCACGTCCCAGAGCGAGTAGGCTTTCGACCACTTTCCTTTTTCGCCGAGATGATAACCGTGGTCTCCCCAGAAAACGATGATCGTGTTCTCACGCAAATGTAGCCGGTCCAAAGCTTCGATCACCCGGCCCACTTGCGCGTCCATAAAACTTGTCGAAGCGTAGTAGGCGCGGATCATTTCGCGCGCTTCATCCGGCGAGGAATCGCGGCCAATGAAAAGATCGGCGTTGCGATGCGGGATTGAGATATCCGGAAATCCCTTCGGCGCCTGCGGCCGTGTATTGAAGTCCGGCGGCAACGGAATCTTGTTTTGATCGTACAGATCGAAAAACTTTTTCGGCGCCGTCGGCGGACTGTGCGGCTTATTGAAGCCAACTGCGAGAAAGAAGGGCTTGTCCCGGTAGCGTTCGAGATATTCGATCGCGCGCGTGGCGATCTTGTAATCTCCAAACGTCTCTCCATCCCCATCAAGCACCACGATTCGATCGGAGGCAGACGGGCGCGCCGGACGACTTGGCTGTGATGGACCTTCGGGATCGTCCGTCTCACGAGCACCCTGGCCCGTGGCCACAGGGCTGGGCGGCCGGTTGACTATGTTTTGATCGACCGGCTCACCACCTTCGGTCCACGACACCATGTCGTCTATGCCGCCATGGAAAATCTTGCCCGTGCGCAAACTGGCGTAGCCCTGGTTCTTGAAATATTGAGGCAGTGTGACGATTTCAGGATGCTGCTTGCGAAAGTAACTATTGTTGTCCATCACACCGCTCCGCGTCGGATAGCGACCGCTGAGCAAAGAACTGCGCGAAGGATTGCAGAGCGGAAACTGCGCATAAGCACGATCAAACCGGGTCCCGCGCGCGGCGATGGCGTCGATGTTCGGCGTTTTGACGATCGGATTCCCGTAACAGCCAAGCGTCGGACGCAAGTCGTCAGAAATGATGAAGAGCACGTTGTAGCGGGCCGGCGGTTTCGGCTGCTGCGGCGCCGACGTTTGCGATGTATTGGGAACGATTGCGAACAGGACGATCGCGGGAATCAGCATCGTGGCCCCGGATCTCCGAAGTCGCGGACATACGATAGGAATGTTAAGCCAGTTCATTGTTGAATCTCCAAATCCGCCTCCGTGTGACTCTGTGAATCCTCTGTGCCTCTGTGGTGATTCTCGCTTTGGATGATTTCACCACAGAGGCACAGAGGCTCCACAGAGACGCAGGGAAAGAGACACCTAACTCATCATGCTGCCCAGCCACTCACGGCCACCTCGGCGTCGGGCTTGGCTTTGCGCGCTTGTCCACACCTTCGTCGATCTCAGGCGTCGCAGTGCGATTGCGTTGATACTCCATTGTGGGGTTGCCTTGATCGTCCAGCCGAGGGCCCACATACATTACCGCCAACTCGGCCAGCGCGGTCATCTTGTCCGCCCCGAAACCAGAAAGAGAAACCAACTTCAGATAACGCGTCGTGATGTTTCGAGCGAATGGAATTTGTTGCGGCGCAAAAGTTGAGACGAGTTCGCCGCGTTGCGCTTCGCGCCATTCACTGCCGTTATCGCTCACCAACACGCTGTACTCACGAATGTCGCCTTCATGTTCGCGATGGTTCTGTCTCGGCATTAATACCAGGCCTGACATGGTCACCGGTGCGGGAAAAGTAACGATCATCTCCAGCGGATCACGGATGGTCGCGTTTCGATCGCCCGCGAGTGAAAAGGTATTAGGATCGCCATCCAGCAGTTGCGCCGCCGATTCACCGTTCACCTGCGCGGTCGCTCCCAGCTTTTTCATGATGCGAGTGTCGAAAAACAGAGTCCGGATCTGCGCCGGGGATACGGGGATGCGCGGCTGGAAACAATCGCTGGCCATGTAATTCCGGAGCGAGTATTTCAGTTGGCGCGCGACCGGATTCGAATCGTTCGGCTTACTCACATCAATCGCCGAGACCAGAAGTTTCCCCTCTCCAACCGTGCCCTCAAAGATCACGCCAAGTTTGTAGTTACGATTCCAGTCGTCGATGGCCCAGACCACCGGCTCAAGCTCTTTAGGCAAGCGTTCGAGGTTAATCGCCCGCACGTTGCCCATGAGGGAAGCCCATTGCCAGTCGAAATATGAGTCGCTGAAAAAGCCGTCCAAACTGTGGTTCTTTGGGTGTTGTTCTAAACTGTTCTTTGTCTCGCCTGGCTGAATATCAATTAGCAGCCCCAGCATCCTGCCCCAGCCCGGACCCATCTGCCGATTCCAAAAGACCGGCACTGTGTCCAACGGCGGACTGGTCCAATCAAGATCAACGTTGCGGGGAACAAACAAAACCTTACCGCCGGCTGCTAATTTCTTCTCCGCCTCTTCCCATGAACGCGTTACCAGAATGTCCGTCACCCGCGAAAGCGGACAATCTGGAGTTCCGGTAAGCTGGTCGGGAACATTTACCGGGTAGACCCAAAACTTCCATTCGTTTTCAAAGTAGTCAACTCCACGCACCGCGTCGGGACGAATCCTGCCGGTGCTCGGGTCGAACTTAATTGCCGGACCGACGATTACCCTGAGCGTGTGCTCTCCCAACAACTTAGATAGATCGACCGAAACTTTACCCAGCGGAATGTTTTTCCCAATCGGGAAGTCGCGGACAGGCCACTCTCCTCGTGCAGACGGATTTTCAGAATCGTCAATCACCCAGACCGCCTTCCCATTCATTATCGGCTCAGCGCCAAAATGCGCGAGCTCGACATCGACATTGAACGCATCAGCGGTGGTGAATATGCGTTGCGGCAACCGCGCCAGCGGCACGGTGGTGTTACAGAACTGCTTGAACTCGTCCGCATCTACATAACCTTTCGATTCCCAGAAGGCATCGAGCAAACCGACGAGCGCGGTTCCCTGCCCCAAATAATCATGAAGATCCAGCAACTGGAACCCACCGAGTCCCGGCGTCCGCAGATTCGCTTCGATCTCTTCTTTGTAGCACTCAAGTTGGAAACGCCCTGACGCCAGCGCGAACTGCTTGTTCTTTTTAAGCAGTCCGTGGGCCTCCATCGAGTCGCGAAAAATTTCGTAGTTACCCGGCTGCAGGTAACTTCCTTTGAACTTCTTGATGATCTCGTAGTCGGGATAAGCAACCCATTGGCCGACCTCGTGTGAGATGACCGGAATGTTTATGTCGACCAGTGATTGGCCAAAGTCTCCGCCAAACCATCCTGTCTCGCGCCGCAGCATCAACTGATTGATGCGTTGCATTGCCAGAAAGTCTGTACCGTCAGTGATGTTCTGAAGCTCGCGCTCAGTGTGGCCCGTCCCGCTCACATAAAGCCTCCGCGGATCCTGTGCGTGATAACGGCTGACCCATTTCGAAAGAGACTGCTGCCATCTGCCCTTCGGTTCGTTGCTCGCCGACAAAAGCATGAATGAAGGATGATTGCCATAGGCTTTAATCATTCGATCGGTCTCGTCATAGAGCATCTGCTCGATCGCGGTCCCGGGACTAATCTCATTCCACATGCCCGGCTCAGGCTGAAGATAGAAACCGATCTGATCTGCCGCTTCAAACGCTGCTTCCGGCGGGGACCAGGAATGAAAGCGCATATGGTTCAGGCCCCACTTCTTGCAGGTTTCAAACAGCGTGCGCCACGACTGCACGTCTGTCGGGGGATAGCCGGTGCGGGGAAAATCACCGCCGCTGTGCGTGCCGCGAAAGATGATCGGCCGACCGTTGAGGATGAACTCTTTGCCCTCGGCGCGAAAATCGCGGAGCCCGACGGATATGTCTTTGTACTCATCAACATCCGTTCCTTTTAACCACAATCGCAATGGATAAAGCTTCGGATGGAACTCGTCCCACCTCTCGGCGTCAGAACGAATGGGCACCAGGACTTCGGCGGTGCCGCCGTTTTCATCCCAGGTTACCGGGACGACTCCCCGGTCGGGCCAAATCGCCGTCAGCGTTGCCGATCCTGATCGGCCGGTTGTATTTCCGATGCGCACTTTGATGAGCATCGTGCTCTGGGCCGGGTTGGGAAAGACCTGCGCATCGTCAATCCAAACTCGTCCGGTGTCGCTTAACTGAATCGCACCGACAATCCCATTCCAGGTACCGCCGAGCGAATCCGAGACGCTGTGCGCGTCGGGTCGATAAGGCAGGACCATACTGTTGTCGACGCGAACTGTCAGCCGGTGATTACCCGGCGTGACCGCGCCGAGATCGTAAATATGCGGCGCCACCAGACTGTTTTGTGTCCCGATCATCCGGTCATCAATCCAGACCGTCGTGACCCAATGCGGTCTTTCGAGCGTCAGCAGGACGCGGCGGCCAGAGAAGTTCTGCGGAATTGCCAAGTCGCGCTGAAACCACGCCGGACCGATGTAGTGAAGCGGCGGCTGTGAAAGGAACGGCACTTTCACCTTGCCCGGCTGGGTGTAGGCCTTATAGTCTTCGCGCAGATACCACAAACGGTCGTAAAGCGAGAGCACCCAGGGCGTGCTCGTGCTAATCGCAGAACCATATTCCTGAGATTGGAGTATTCCGGGGAGTCTGATGACGCTCCCGCGTCTACGGCGCTTGAACCACTCTTGCTTCAGTCCCGCGTCCGCCGGATCTAGTTCAACGCCCCAGAAACCGTCGAGTGATATCGGTCTCGACCGCGAGGATGTTTGCGCAACGATAGAGGTAACCGTAAGAAACAGAATTGCCGTCGGTAAGCACAAACGTGCGCAAGTCGTGAGTCTTTGTTTCATTGCGGTACGCACGCCTCTGGCGTGCTGATTGAGTCGGCCCCTGCGCGGAGCACGCCGGAGACATCGATACCGCGCATCGCTCTTGGCTCCGCCACTCCGATGCGCGGCAAGTCTCAGACTTGCCGGTCCAGGACTTATCTTTTTCCTCGGGTCTCTGACCCGAGCATCTGCGGTCATAGACCGCAACGTTTCTTAATCAACGACCCGGCAAGTCTGAGACTTGCCGCGCATCAGTGTGGCAGAGCCGGGCACCTCGGCGCGGTCTAAAACTGACCGCCTTCTGCACGCCGGAGGCGTGCGTACCGTTTATCGAACCCTTGTTTCTCCCGGCCCCAGATAACTGGGCTTCAGGCCGCCCAGGTCCAAAACGATCTTGTCCAGCACAACTCCCGGATCAACCGCGTAGATTCGCAGCACGTGTTGTCCGGCCGTCTTAACTTCGTGACTCGACGTTCCCACCGTGCTGGAGTTGAGCACATTCAAAGACCACGCTCGCGACGGTACTACTAAGTCGGCGCCCACCACCATCAATTGCGGCGGCTGTCCGTCGACACCGATCGCATAGCGCAATCCGCGTCCCGAAACAGTTGGCTGGGTCGGCACAAGATAAACCAGCGCCTTCATCGTTCCCGGCGTGAACAGATAAAACTCGTACTCAAGGACCGGCGCGGATGCTGGATCCAGAGCCGGCGCCGTCGTTGGGAAACTCGCAATTGAATCTCCGGTGCGGCCCAGGCCGGGAATGGTTTGCCAGCTCGAGCCCGGCCGATCGTTCTTGCGCGTGAAGTGTTCTGCTTCGATCGCCACCACGCCGTTGGCTTCGATAAAGCCTCGCAAGCCTCCCGGTCGCGGTTTGGTTGGATTGAAGATGCGAACAGTAATGGTGCGGCTCGAGTTTGCGCCGTGAATCTCAATCGCGCCCGAACCGTTCTCGCCTTTCGGCGCCCGGACCCAATCGATCGAAACATTCAGCCGCGCGTCGTCTTTTAGATCTCCGCCAACCTGGCTCAACCTGATCCACGGCTGACTGACTTTCGCGCGCCAGGGCGCGGACCGGCGTCCAGTGTTAAAGATATCGATGAACCGTGTGTCGCGCGAGAAAACACTGAAGACCGGCAAGCTCGCGTCTTTATCTTCAGGCTTCAAAGGCTCGGGTCTTCCTTCGATTGCGACTCCCAAACCCGCCGCTTCCGGTACATCCATCTGGGCGAGCGCCGGCGGCATCTTTGGCAACGTCATGCGGTAGCTTTGCCAAAAGCCGTTCGGCGGTTCGGCGGTCATCAGGTGCCGCCACTTTCCACCGGCAAGTTTCTGGTTGTAGTAATCGGTCTCGAGGTTCAGACGCCGATCCGCTTCCTGCCCGCGCTGTCCCCATTCGATGGCGCTGGCCCGGCCCTGAGCCAGGTATTGCGAGGCCCTCTCAAACGAGAAGTAGCGGCGATTAGCTAACGCCGCGGCGCGCGCCGGATACACCACCAACTCGAAGAGCGCGTCCCTTTGCGCCGGCGGAGTGACCTCGTAGAGACGATCCGCGGCTTTCATCAACGCCTCGTAATCATCGAGTCGCTGCTGTACTTCATCACCGTAATCAAACGGCGTCAGGTCACTGGGCTTCGGCTTTTCGTTGAGCAGGTTCCATTGCAGGAACTCAGGTTTGCGGGCGAAGCCAAGGCGGTAATATTGCTCCATGACGCCGGCGATTTCGCGCGCCTGCGCTGCTCCAAATTGCCTCATCGCCCAACGCTCAAGAAACTGGTTCAGGTTATCTCGCCGCCAGCGTGAGATGTCCCAACCCATCTCCAGGAAAAGGTCGATACTGATCTCGGCCGGCTTCAAGTCGCCGACATTTAGCATCCAGAACTTGCGCACGCCGTGATCGTAAGCCTTCGACATCTCTTCCCAGATCAGCGCCGGCGGAGTGGCGTCGAGCCAGATGTAAGACATCGGACCACCCAGGTAAGAAACGTGATAGTAGACACCAAAGCCGCCCCGTCGTTTCAATTCTTCCGTGGTCGGTAAATAGCGAATGTATCCATGATTGTCGTCGGGCCAGACAATGGTGACGTCATCAGGCACTTTCAGTCCGGCGCGATAATCGGCGAGCACTTCTTTGTAAGGACAGAATATTTGCGGAACGTTGGCGGGCTCCGGGTTAACGCGCTTTGCCAGCATGCCGCGTTGATCGGCAAAGATCTGCTCGAGCACCTGAATTCGTTCCGGCTGCGTCTTTGGTCCTACGATCGGACTGTCGTGAATTCCCCGCATGCCGAGCGTGTAAATGCTTTCGTACTTGCCATTCTGGGCCACGCGATCGTCCCAGTATTTCCGCACGCCCTCCGCGTTCTTTGTGTAGTCATAGTTCTCGGGCTTGTCAGTCCATTCGGTCACATTGTTCCGCAGCATCGGTTCCGCGTGCGACGAACCCATGACGATCGCATAGTCATCGGCCACAACTTTGTTGTCGGGATAAAGATTGAAAGCTTTCGTGCAATTGTGCATGGCCGGCCAAACCGTGTTGGCCTTCAGACGCAGCAACAACTCGAAAATGCGCGCATAAGTCTTTGGCCCAATGTCGCCCAGTTGCGGATCGAAGGTCTTAGCGGCCCAGGGTTGCAGCCCCAGGTCTTCATCGTTGAGAAAGATGCCGCGGTATTGAACCGAGGGTGGTCCCAGGCGCTTCGTTCCGGAAGCCACGAAAAGATTCGCGTGCCGCTCCGGCGGCACGTCCGCCCACCAGTACCAGGGCGAAACGCCGATCGCCTGAGACAATTCAAAGACTCCGAACGCCGTCCCGCGGCGATCGCTGCCGGCAATCACCAAACCCATTTCGATGTTTGGCGCCGGATTAGGGACTGTCGCGAACACGAAACTCTCCCACTTGCCGCGCAACTGTTCGACGTCGAGTTTGCCCGCGCGGACCAGTGAATCGATCAGTGGGCTCTTACCCAGAGTGCCGATGATTACTGAATAAAGGGAAGCCTGCGATGGTTCGCTTACGAGTTGCGGACTCTTGCCAGTCACGCGGCCGACGTCGCCGGCGAATTCTCGCGCCGCAATCTGAACGACCTTGAAATCATTTGCTGAGACGAGCAGGTCGGCCGTCTCAACACCTCTGACCAGAATGAAATCGCCCTTGATATAGCGATCGTGAATCCACGGCTGGTCTGGGGAATCGGCCTGTGCCGTCGACGCGAACGAGAGGACAATTATCGAGATAAGAACAACGAACCACGGGCGCGATCGGTACGCACGCCACTGGCGTGCCGCCGGGACTAAGATCCCCATTTCAGCACGCCAGAGGCGTGCGTACCGAATATCGCTCATGGCTTTCCTACGCCCGATCCGGGCAAGTCTCTATCTAAGGAGCTGGTGCTGACGAAGCAGGCTTCTTTCTTACTGGCTCTGCCACGCCGATGCGCGGCAAGTCTACGACTTGCCGATATGCTCTAACTAAACCTGGCGGTCTATGACCGCAGAAAATTGGTTCAGAGACCCGGAAGAGAAGGAGGTCTGCGGTCGGCAAGTCAGAGACTTGCCGCGCATCGGAGTGGCAGAGCCAGTCCTGATCCGGGCACGCGTGTGGCGTTCAAGCTATGTCCAAAGCTCCAAATTACTTCAACGGATTCCAGCCGTCCTCGCCGCCGAGAACCTTCTTGATCGTAATTGCCTTCGCCTGGTTCTTGTCTAATTGATGCGACCACGGCACGCGTGCTTTGAGGTTGGCCCCCGGGCCGTTGCTGTTGTATTCCGAATAGCGCGCGGTCTTCTCACGCGCCGGCAGGTTCCAGTTCTGCCAACCTTCTGGTCTAACCACGTCAGACATCTCGGTGTTCAGATAGATGACGTTGGAAAAATCACGCCAGGGCCGGCCAAGATAAGTCTTCACATCCGGCTCGCCATCTATTTTGCAGTGCGAGAAGACGAACCCGAACGGCTGATAGTCGTAGGTCGAGGCTGCGGTGATGTAGCCGTTCTTCAGGCAATGAATGTGACAACGCTCGAACCACGCCGTGGCTGCGCCGAAGATGAAATCGACATGACCTGCGATGTAGCAATCTTCGAAATATTGCCGGCCGCGATTCAGCAAGATCGTGTCCTGCCAGCCCAGAAACCGGCAGCGACGGAAGCTCACCCGATCGCCGTCCACGCGCATAGCCAAAGCCTGTCCCACCGGCCCTGCCGAGTTTTCGAATGTGAGGTTTTCAAAGCTTACGTCGTCCGCATCGATCAAGGTCGAAGGCGTACGAAAAGTCCCGATCGGCTTTTGATCCGAACCAATCATGTTCGCGTGCAGGTCGTAAGTCAGAATCGTTTTCGCCGCGTCTTCGCCCACCAGGCGAAAGAACCGCTTTTCATGCTGGATGTAGATTAGCTCTTTGTAAGTGCCGGGCTTGATATGGATCACGACCGGCTTTGCCGGGCTCCCCGCGGGCACCGACATGATCGCCTCCTGGACGGATTTGAACTGACCGCTGCCGTCGAGCGCCACGGTGATGTTGATTTGAGCCTGCGATTCGGTGCGGGCAGTCGAACCTGGCCGGATCCATCTCTGTGGCTCTCTGTAGATCCTCTGTGCCTCTGTGGTGAGTGTGTTTTCAGATAGGATCACCACAGAGGCACAGAGGATCCACAGAGAGCCACAGAGAAAGTTTTGCATATAAATTCGCCTCACAATTTATGCGCAGTTGGCGTCATCGCTTTTCAAACCACGCTTTCAACTCGGCATCGAGCGCTTTTAGATCCGGCTTCTTCTCAGCGATCGCATGCGACTCTTTCCATTCCTGATTCAGGTCGCCGAGATTTATCTTCGCGCCCACGCGAACGAACAGCGGTATCTGGTGCAACTCGGCATTAACAGTTATGGTTTGCCCGCCGCTGTAGACTTTACCTGACCAGGCGTCTCGCCATCTGCCGTTCGCCGGCAGGTAGACCTGTTGGGTCCGTTTTCCCTTCTCCCAGATCGGCGAAACCAGAAGGTCGCTCCCGTAAAGGTAAGTCCACCAGTTGGTCCAGGCCGCAGGAGATTTTGGATCCACCAGAAACAGCGGACGAACTATCGGCATGCCGGTCCTGGTTGCTTCCTGCGCCTGGCGGTAACTGTAATCAATCAGCCGCTGATGCAGCCGAGCATACAGGCGCCACATCGCAATTAATTCCGTGTCATAAGCCGGCTCGCGCGGCAGATTCCATAGCGACACGTTACGCGTCGGGCCCACTTCCATAATCGGAGTAAGCGCGCTAAAGCCCAGCCAACGCCCGCACACTTCCTGTTCCAACAGTTGCTGGTTGTAACCACAGGTGTCCGAGCCCCAATTCGGATAGCCCATCACCGCCGAACGTTGCACCGCAATAATCGATGCGCGCAAACCTTCCTGCGTGCCGCCGACGTCGCCGCCCCAAAACACGCCATACTGAGAACTGCCCGTGTAAGCACCGCGCGGCATCAGCACGAAATCTTTGCCGCGCAGCTTTGAAGCAATCTCATAGGTCGCCTGCACGTACATGGCGACGTAAGCATTGCGATTCTCGCGAATTGATCTGCCGTCAAACAATTTGAAAGGTCCGTCTTCGGGAATGTTCTCTTCGCCGCGATCCAGTTTGAACGCCGCCACGCCCAGCTTCAGGAGTTTTGCTACGCCATTCTTCCAGTATTCTCTGGCCGCCGGATTTGAAAGATCGACCATCGGAAAATTGTTGCCGTTGGCTGGACGCTTTTGCCCGGCCAGCGTGTAACCCTTCGCCGCGGCTTCTTTCTCCATTTGCCCCTGGAAGAACGGCGCGATCCACAAAAGCATCTGCGTATCCTGCCCGTTGAGCCACTTCACCATTGCGGCGAAGTGCGGCAGGCGCTTCTCGTCAATCTCGAAATCGTCGTAGCCCCAGGGAGAACCCGGCCCCCACGGACGATCAATCCAGTAGACCCCGTTGGGAATTCCGTAGGCCTTCATCATCAAAACGTCTTCCATGATTTCGGAATTGAACGGTCCGGTGACCGGCGTGCCGTCATAGTATTTGGCTCTTTGAGTGTGTTCGTCGCGCCAGCGCCAGGGCGTGAACATCCACCTGGGCGGCATGAAAGGCGGACCGGCCTCCAGAGCGTGCTGGCGGACCAGCGTGGCCGGATCAGCCGCCGTGGAGATCTGCATTTTTAGTGACGGACCTTCGAAATCGATCTTGACGGCCTTTGGATCAGCAGCGGCGAAATCAAATTGGCCCGGCCAGGTGCCGTGCACGAAAACAGCATATCCGCGGGATGAAAGATAAAAGGGCGCATAGATTGACGTCGTGGGCTTGACCAGCATGTCGACTTTTTGCCCTCGCAGGTTCATGGCCTGGGTGATTCCCGGCGCCCACGACGCCTGCTGTGGTCCATCGACGACTCGTTCCATCAGTCCGGTGTAATACTCGTCTGCGCGTGCGTCGACGGACAGTCCCCACCTGACGACGTCTGCATCGGGCTTGGCCGAGAGTTCGATCATGAAATTCCGTCCGCGCGGCGTCACCTTGATGTCGACCACGCGGCCGTCATCCATCTTCCATCGTGACGACCATGGATTGCGGGCCACGTCTCCAGTGAAATGTGGTGGCAAAGTGACGCGACCTTTAACCGTCTCAAAGAACAGGCCATCGATTTTGAGCGTGCGCCCTGCGGGCCCTGAACCCGTCAGCACCGGAGAGCGCAGCACCAAAGTCGCCTCACGATTTGATTCAGCCTGCGAGTTAGCGGCACTCACCAGGGAAAGCAACGCCAGGCAGACCGCCAAACAAGTTATGGATTTTCTGAACATTAGGTCGATCCCTTTTTAATTTGGAGTGCGGCGACTCGTCGCCGCTTTGGTTCGCACATTGCCGTTAATTTCAACTATGCTACGCAAAAGCGGCGACGAGTCGCCGCACTCCAAACTCATCTTCCTGACACGCTCGGATTAGTACCGTTCAAGTACTCCTCAACATTCGTATAGCCATCACGATCCTTATCCGCGGAACCATCCGTCCCGTCGCGCGGGTTCAAACCATGCTGCTGCTCCCATTTATCCGGCATCCCGTCACCGTCAGTGTCCGCCGGCGGAGTTGTGGACTTTAGCTCAGGCCAACCTCCCACCTGGGTCTGCGAATCGATGATGGAACCATTCCGTTGCCGCACTTCATTTACGATTCGCGCATCGACCGAATCACGTCGTGGTAAAGACGCTCCGACGCCCTGGAGCACCGCCGCAAACGCTGAGCGGGCACTGGCTCTGGTGACCGGCGGTGCTAAGAAAGGTTCGGAGACTGTCTCTACCTGGCGCTTGCCGTCGATGACCACCGGGTCAAAAAACTTCGAGTTGTCCCGGGTCAGCGGTTCATTATCTTCAAAAACATTGTCCCTGATGTAGAAGCTCAACTCGGATGGGCCACCGATGTGAATTGGGGTGGTGACCTTGCTGCTCGGTCCCGGCCGAATGTAGTTACCCACGTAATTTACTTTTAGTTTCCCCTGCGTCAGCCCCGAAGCGATTTCGCCAAAGTCATAGATCACGTTATTGCGCACGTCGAACGTCGGGTAGGGCGGCCGTCCATAATTGTCGCCCAGGCGCGGATTGCGCGAGTTGTTATGCGCCCAAAGATTGTGATGCCAGGTGACCGGGCCATTCGCGCGGGAAAGCGATCCATAGCCATGTGCCCCCTTGGCGTGCTTGCTGTGATTCAAGCCTTCCGCGATCAGACACCATTGGATGGTGACGTTCGAGACATCACCCGCCAGTGAAAGCGCTTCATCGATCGACCAGGTGGCTGAACAATGATCGAGGATGACATTGTGCGCGCCCGCAACCAGAGTGATGCTGTCGTCCTCCTGGGCCGTCACGTCTCCCAGACGGCTGCGCAGGTATCGGACGATGACATCATGAGTCGCGATCACAAAAGTGAAATTGCGCAAACAAATCCCATCACCGGGCGCTGTCTGTCCGGCGATCGTGATGAACGGATTTCTGACGATTAACTTTTTCGTCAGCGTGATCACGCCGGAGACGCGAAAGATGACAATGCGTGGGCCTTCAGCTTCACAGGCGGCGCGCAGACTTCCGGGTCCGTCATCATTCAGATTCGTCACCGGGATTACTTTGCCGCCACGGCCCCCGGGCGTTGTCGCCCCAAAACCCTCAGCACCGGGAAAAGCCGGGATCTCTTTCGGCGCGACCACTTTGGAGGCGCCGGCTGACGGAAGCAAGACGGTCATCAGACACAGTGTCCCGATAGCGGTTCCGATTTGCGACGTGGAGAATTGTGTTAGTGAACGCCTAAATCGCTCGCGCAAACTGAGATTCCTGACTCTCAAGGGATTCCTTTCGTTGATTAAACATTTACCGTCCGGCACTCTACCGAGGATTATCGAACGGCTTAAGCAATGGCTCGGCCACTCCGATGCGCGGCAAGTCTCAGACTTGCCGTCGATGTCCCCTTCTTCTTTACGGGTCTAAGACCCTTCGGCGGCGGTCATAGACCGCGGGAATGATCGCGTCTCCACGGCAAGTCTCAGACTTGCCGCGCATCGGAGCGGCCGAGCCATTTCCGGCTAACGATTTCTTTCTTGCACCGCCCACGCACACAGCGTGAAGTCGTTAGGGACATTACGCCTCTCGACCTACAGCGTCCTGAGAATTTGCGCATTAAAGTTTTCAGCCTGGACTTGCCACGATCCATCGTTGGGAAAACCGGGAGCACTTCCCGGCGGCGCGCCGTGCCAGCCTCCGGCCATCATGGCGATCGCATAGAGCAGCCCGCCATTCCCCGGCAGATAACACGGCAGGTTCGGACGCTGCCAGTTGTGTCCGTTTGGAAGATACCGGTTCTTTTGTGTCTTCATTAAGAGTGCGTCAACGGCCGTGTTCGGTTGACCCAGGCGCGTCGCGGTCATCGCCGTTAACGGATAGTCCCAGCCCCACGTCTGGTTCCATTGCCACTTTTTCATGACCTTCGAAAGTGTGCGGCGCATCGTTTCGGGATCGACAAGGTCACCCGGCAACACGCCCAGCGCGCCTAACATCGAGGGATGATCGTGATTGCGCTCCGTGAATGTTTGCGGGCAGTTCTCGTGCGCCAGATAAACGCCATCACGCACCGGCAACGGAGACAAACGCGCGATAACCCGATCCCATTCCGGTTGGCGAGGAAGCCCCAGACGCTCTCGCCAGCGCTGGGCCGTGAGCAAACCGTAATTCCAATAGGCCAGCTCGAAGGTCGGATTCCAGGTCTCGCGTGGTGGATGATTCTCCTGCGCCGGAATGACCGGCGGACCCAGGACGTATCTTTGTTTGGCGTTATCAAAGTAGGCAAACGAGGCCATAAACTCTGCCGACTCGAAAACGATCTCGCGATAACGATCCAGGGTGCTGCGATTGGGCCGCGATTGATAACAAAGCTCGGCATAAAAAATCGGATGCGGTTGCTGCCAGATCAGCAAAGGCCCGATCGGCGAAGGGCTGTCTCGTCCTTCCGGTCCGACCATCTTGGGCCAGCGCGCGCCGCGATATCCCTGGGTCCGCGCCCGTTCGCGCGCGGTGGGAAGTATCCGCTGGTACCAGCCGAGACTTTTCTCCAGCAGCGGTAGTCGATTCCAGAGGGCGAAGTGCGCCGCGTGCCACCAATGCATTTCCAAATGAAACTTGCCATACCAGCTGTTCACGGTCAGGCCGGTTTCCTGCGGCGGCGTCGAACCGGAACATTGAATGGCTGTCAGGTACTGCGACAACACGACGCGACGCTCGAGCTCCTCCGCCCGGGGGTTACTACTGCCGGAAAAATCGACCACCGCTCCGGTATTCCAGAACTCTTCCCAATAGCTCGCGGCGCGGGCAAACGTAGTGGCGGCGGAAGGAAGCACGGTGCTGAATGGACGCGGAGAGAAAGCGACGATGAATTCCAACCTGTCGCTCGACTGATCCGGCGTCAGCAGAAAACCGTGCACATCGGTGACTTCAAGACCGGCATCGCCCACCCACTCCAACGCCGCGTGATATTCGTCGGCATCCAACTTGCGATGCAATCTGACCGCGTGTGTGGCTCGGCTAACCACGTTGGTTTGGTGTTGTCCCGGCCAGTTCCAGTCAGCTGCGTGGATTTCCGGCGAACTGTAGGGAAAAGCCAACCGCACCGCCAAACGCCGATCGCGGATCATCCCTGATTCGATCGAAACAGCTAATAGATCAAACTCTGGATGCACTGCGGTGCGGACGTACACCTCTGTGCCGGCGACCTTGAAACGGCTATGCAGGGTGCCGGTCCAAAGATCAAGTCGCTGTCTGATTTCCGTGATGGCGGACAGCCCGGCCGCTTCGTCGCCGTGCAACAGGCTGAGTCCAACCTGACCAAGATGCAAACGGTGAGGGTTCTCGCGCAGCCAATCAAAGAGTTGGCGCTGCCCTTCACTGCCGGTCGCGTAGCCCACCGGGCGACCATGCGTGTCATATGGAGTTAATCGCAGCTGGGTTGGATTGACTCCCGACGGCGGAGGTATTGTGTGCCAACCCCACTGAGACATGGTGCAAAGCGGCATTGATTGTCTGTATTCCCGTGGAAACGTCTGGAGTCCGGTGAAATCAGCAGTGAAAGCAAACTCGCCGTTACCCAATGATAGCGGCGACACCGAATTCAGTTGCTGAAGGGTTGGACTGTGTCTATCCACCAGAGCTCTCCGGTTAATGATCGCGGCGGCGCTCGCGCCTGAGCCGGCCAAACGACTTACGCCGCGTGCCAACGCCGCGGTTCCGATGGCTGTTACCAGAAAGTTTCTACGAGAAAAGATCATGGCACGAGGCATCAATTATGGAGTGCGCCGGCAGAGCGAAGCGGCGACGGCGCTTTGGATTGTGTTCGGAGTTCCGCCTTTAGGCGGTGGCCAGCAGCCAGTCAATGCCGCATAAACGCTAGACTGATCCAAAGCGCCGTCGCCGCTTCGCTCTGCCGGCGCACTCCAAACGTTTCGTTATCGCATCAACGCTGAAGCCGTCCAAAGCAGAGGCGATTGACCGTGCAAGTCACCCGTGCGGCGCGGCCGATCGAGGTAAAACTTCATTTGTTTTTCCCGATCCGCTCCAACTTCCGCATTGGCTTTGTTGGTTCCAATACAGACATCGGTAATGTTCGAGTCGGAGTTGATGTATTTGACTAATCCGAGCCAGGCTTTACGAGCGGCCGGCCCATAGGTTTTGGCCGGCAGCCAGCCATTTTTGACACCCGTAACCATTGCAAAAGTAAACATGCCGGTACTGGAAGTCTCGGCCCATACCTCAGGATGATCTACGAGTTGCCGCCACAGCCCATCAGCATTCTGGTACTTGAGCAGCGACGCCATCATGGCCCGGTAACCTTTGAGGATGCGGGCCCGGCGCGGATGATTCTTCGGCAGCGAGCGCAGCAACTCGGCCATTCCCGCGGCCACCCAGCCATTGCCGCGGCCCCAATAAAAGGGTGAGTCGGCGGCATGAAAAAAGAGACCATTGGGTTCCTGCATCTTGTCCAGATACGCCGCCATCGTCAGCGCCGCGCGATCGATGTACTTACGATCCTTCGTCGCACGATAGGCCTGCACCTGCACCGCCGTAATCATGAACATGTCATCGATCCAGTAACGCGCCTCGGCCGTAATCCCGTCGGGCGTGGTTTTGTCCCATTGCTTGTCAGCGAGGCCTTTGCCCAGATCGAGATACCTCTGTTCTTTGGTTTGGATGTAGAGTTCAAGCGGCACGGTACCAAAAACACGATAGTCCACGTGGGCGTCCGGCGAGATCATCTTCGAACCCTCGGGCGTCATCAGCGGTTCAAACTTGGCAATCAACCTGGCCTTGAGATCGGCGTCCTTCGTTAACTGCGCCACAGTCAGCGAGCCGTACCAGGCACAGACTTCCGGATAGATCACAAACTTGCGCTTGCCCTCTTCCGCCTCCAGCTTGCGCGCCAGAAACTTTTCCGCCACTCGTTTGCCGATTTCCGCCGGCGATGTTCCGGCCGGCCATTTACTAAAGTACGCGGATTGGGCATTAGCGTAAGTATGCGCGAACGCCAGCAGACCCATCGTTAAGATCAGGACTAACAGTTTACTCACTCGAGTCATATTGGAATTCCCCCAAGTTGATCACCGAAGACAGTCAAACAATATAAGCCATTCAAAGCAAAACCGGGGAGCTTGCAATTCGCAAATTCCCCGGTTTTGGAAAAGGTAAATCTGACGTTTTGGCTAGAAGATAAACTTCACCATCATCTGCGCGCGGCGCGCGTAGTTTTGCTGATTAGAAGCAACGACCTGACCAAACGTCGCTGATCCCGGGTTCACCACCGTTGAGGCGGTTCCCGTATTAAGCAGCGGATGGTTGAAAGCGTTGATGAACTCCATCCGCAATTGAACCTTCATGCCTTCGCGGATGTGGATGTCCTTGCGCAGCCCCAGGTCTGCATTGTTAATTGGATCCGAACGCACATCGGCGAAGAAAAACGGCAAGGTGCGCAGGTGATCTACCGGCGTGGCACAGTTCGCGCTGCCGGTCGGATTGGCACCGCAGGTTGGCAGCCCGCCCACAACGGAAACAAAGGCAGACGTGTTGAACCAGCGGGCCACGCTCTGCTGGTCCTTGGGAATGGAAATCTTTCCACCCAGGTAGAAAGCATCGTTCGCGAATCGGATCGGGAAACCGGATTGATAGGTATAGGTCCCTTCAAGCTGCCACCCGCCAACAATCGCATCCACCCACCTGTTCGCACTCGAGAAGAACATTTTGCCCTTCCCAAACGGGAACTCATAGAAGCCGCTCATCGAGAACCGATTCGGGACGTCCTGAGCGGCGATGGCTCGATTCGGGGTGACGTCGGCGCCATTCAGATACTCAACAGCTTCGATCCACTTTGATCGAGTGTAGGCGAACTGCAGGCCATAGCCGTTCGAGAATCGTTTGTTGAGAGTGAATTGCGCGGAATTGTACCAACTCGTACCGTCGTTGTTCGAGGTGTTGATGGCCCCAAAGTTCGGGTACGGACTGAGCAACGTCCGGCGCGATATGGTGGTGCCCGTTCCCGTATACAAGGGAGCGGTGCAAACATTGTTAGTGATCGTGGTGCAAAACGGATTCCTGACTGTAGCTCCCAGGTTGGTATTGTTCGTATTCTGGGCCACAGTTCGTGAGTTTTCCGTGTTTAGAGTATTAAGTGGTTGAGCATTGAGGTTGCGAGTGATCTCGATATCGCTGCCATGATCACCCACGAAACTTGCTTCAAACACCCAGCCTCTCCATAGTTCGCGCTGAACGCCGAATGAGAATCGGAGTTGCTTCGCCACTCGCGGATCCTGGTTGAAGAAAGTGACGCCCTGGCCTAAGGCGGTTTGTCTTCCCAGTGAATTACCGCTCGGCTCGGTGATTCCGCTGGTGAACGGGTTCGAAATCAAGTTCGGAAGTGGCGCCCCGTTGGGACCAGTAGTAAAGGCCTGGGTCGTAGTTTGGGTATAGCCGGGCTGAATGACGTCTCCACGCCGCTCGCCCAGGAAGCCCTGGTACAGGCCAAACCCACCGCGGAATACAGTCTTGTCATTCCACTGATAAGCAAATCCGATTCGGGGCAGAAGGCCGCCCTTTGGCGTGTTGTAAAGGCCACGGCCGGTGTCTTTGCCCGCAAACAACAGCCCGCCCCTACTACTGATGTTGCTCAGGCCATAGGTGGTTCTCAGGACATCAGTAGCGGGGATCAGGGCGAAGTTGGTTTGAGCCTGAGCGTTGAACGGCTGCGTATAGTTAAGGTCGAACCCGGACACGCTCTTATTCTGTCGCTCAGTCAGGGACTGCTCAAATTCCCAACGCAAGCCCACGTTCAGCGTCAGTTTCTTGTTAATCCGAATATCGTCCTGACCAAAGAATCCCCAGGTCTTGGAGTATTCCGAATAATCGGACGCCCGCACGATTGTCATCGTGCTCGGATAACCAAGCAGAAATGACGCAAATGCCCCGATGCCTTCAACGTCATTGCTGCTCGCACTCCCGATCCGGGACCAGGCGTTATCAAAGATGAACTGACCCGACTGTTGATTGCTCTTAAAGCTATCGTCCTCACGATAGATTCGCATCTCGCCACCGAACCGGAGCGTGTGGATACCCTGGGTCCGGTTCAGGACCGCGGTCACAAAGTGACTGCTCACGGGACGGAACTCATTCGTGTGGCCATTGGCGACCGGCGTGCCGGTGCACCCGGTGCAATTGAAATCGAAGCGCGGAAAGCGTCGCACGCCTTCGCCAATCGCACTGTTATAAGCAGCAGGAAAACCGAGCGTCGTCAGGTCAAGTCCGTACTGACCTTCGGGGGCGTCCGAACCGCGGATGAAGCGATTGAAGCCGTACCTGAGATTAAGCACAGTGTTGGCATTGAAAGTGTGCACCTCATCAACGACAGCCTGTTTCGAAATGAAAAGGAACCTGTCGCCGACGTAAATGCTGTTGGTGTAGTTATTGTAACTACTGGTCCGGTTGTACCAGCTATAGCGCCCGAACACTCTGTCCTTGTCGCCAATGTTCTGGTCTATCCGCGTCTGATAGTTGCGGTATGGCGGGTTAAGCACCTCGGCTAGCGTCGAATCTCTAATGTTGTTAGTAAGCAGGAAGCCACTCTGCGCTGGCTGCTTTGGTGAACCCATGTACGCTAAAACCGCCTTGGCTACCGGATTGATCCGGTTAGCAGGAATGACGTTGTTGGTGAACTGCGTGCGATTAGTGGTCACGCCAGTGCCTGCATTGAAGGTGCCCGTCAACGGATCGTAAATCTTGACCACGTTGTTAAATGCAGAGAAGTCACCATTCTTCAACGCGTCGGTGGGCGACCAGATCAAGTTGGCATCGAACCGAGGCCGCGAGTCGGCGATTTGTTCAAACGAGAAGAAGAAGAAGGTCTTGTCCTTCCCATTATAGACTTTGGGGATACTCACCGGGCCGCCGATGGTGAAACCGGGACGGTTTGAATAAGTGAATGGCCGGCCCTGTTTATTAGAGTTTCCAAAAAAGTCGTTGGCTGCCATGCCGCCGGGCTCGATCCAGAAATAGCCGGTGCCGTGATAGGCGTTCGTTCCGCCCTTGGTAACAATGCTGGTCACGCCGCCTTCGGTGTTGCCGAACTGAGCATCATAGGTGGCGGTTTGTACCTTGAATTCCTGAGTAGCATCGGTGGTCGGAACGTAAGAAGCGATCACCTCGTTGGCGTTTGCGGTCGCGGTGCTGGGCGCGCCATCGATCAAAAGGTCGCTGCGAATGCCGCGCGCGCCGCTCATGGCAAAGTTGGCAATATGCGTTGGCTCGAATGGACGATCCAGCCGCGTGCTGCCGGTGTAAGCGACACCCGGCGTAAGGTTGATCAAATGATAAGGATCGCCGTGGACTGACGGCAATTCATCGACGCGCTTTCGATCAATGGTCAAACCAAGATTCGGGTCTGACACATTAAGCTGGGCCGGATCACTGGTGACGGTGACCGTCTCTTGTGGGGTTCCCAGGTCCAACTTGATTTCCAGGTCGCGGGTCTCGTTGATGGCGACGACTACCTTGTCCTGAATAGATTTCTTGAAGCCGGCAATCTCGACCAGCACCTGATAGGTTCCGGGCAGAAGATAGGGGGCCGTAAACAGACCATCGTTATTGGTAGTTAGCGCGGCGGTGTTGTTTCTCGCCACATCAATTACCTTCACGCTGGCTCCAGGAACCGCCGCTCCATTTGGATCAACGACTCTGCCAGTAATCTTGCCTCGGAGTTCCTGCGCGTCGGCGGAAGCGAGCAGAAACGTAAATACAAATAGTGTTGCCGCGACTGGCAGCAACAGATTCTTGATTAGGGTGACTTTGGATTTCATCTTTCCTTCTCCTCTTTTAGGTTGCCGGCGGTTTGCGGCTTTTACCAAGCGCCAGACAGTTCTCGCTCGCCCCGCGCAAAACTAACAGAATGCAACCAAATCATTTCGGTGACTCAAAAAAACCTGAAAACTGAAGAACTCCAATGCGCTGTTTTGAAGCGTTTGGTGAGACCAATTGGATAATGCCTGAATACGATCTACGAAAAATGGATTTGTCAGCGAGTGTAGGTTTGGGCTCGAAAAAGCAACCTTCATAATAAACCAAACGCCGTTTTAGCAGCGGCCAAAGGGTGGATATTTGCGTATGACTGGAACCAGCACTAGCTTCTTCTCTAACCAATTATCCGCGCCGACCGCGAGCGGTATGACCAATTATCCTTCTTGAAGGCAGCAAAAGCCATTCCTTTAATTATTTTTTCCAAAACCCGCAGTTTTTGCTTAGGTGCCTTGGTCGAAACCTATTTGGGCTTCCATGAATTTGGATTTTGGCTAGGTTTTTGGATAGAAAAGTGTGATCGCGATCACATTCTATCAGCGCGATATCAGATGAATGGCGCCGAGCAATCCTGAAGTGACGGGCTGGACTTTGTCCATGTCCTGGGCCTGAAATCGTTCGCCGTAGCGCAGGTTCAACAGACGGTAGTCCGGCAAGCTGTGGCCGGCCATGTAGTTCATTGCAGTGTTCGCGACGATGACTCGAAATTCGTTGGCGCCGGGGCGCAAGAATCCGGTCACGTCGAGCCGAAACGGAGGACACCAGACACTGCCGACGCGCTGCTCGTTGACATAGACAACGGCGGCTTCGCGCACGGGCGGATTGAACCAGGCCTGCATTCCCGATCGTAAAGGCTGTTCAGGGATGGCCTCTCCTTCGCCAAAGTCCAGATACGTCCTTCGCTTTGGATCCAGCAAGTCGCTCGACACCTGCACTGACTTCGTATAAGTCGCCGCGCCGGAAAAGTATCGGGTGCTCTCTTCGTCGGTCCATGAACGCAGAGCCCTGTAACGAACGGGCTGAGAACCGGAAACAAACGACGCTTGCCAGTCGGTCCCCAAGTCAACGGTCAGCGGCGCGACATTCGCTTCGTTAACCTTCGGCGCCGGTAACGATCGTTTTGAGAATACCAACACGCGCGAAGCGTACGGTTCGAGATCCAGTGTCACGGCCGTATCCTTACCGCGCGTTTCAACACTCGCCGCCGCAACCATCCCGGTGAAGGGGTCCCACAATTCAGCGTTCATGCCGGCAATCCGGAAAGTGGCTTGCACGGTTTGCTTTGCATTTGACGTATTCGCCAAAAAGTAAATTTCAGCATCGCTGGTTCGGCGATGCGCGAAGCCAATCTCACGCGCGCCGGCCGAGAGGTTCAGGTCGGGTGTTGATACTTTCCTGATCGTTTCGAGGAATGACGCGGAAACGTCCTGGACCACACGCGCCGGCGCATTGGCTGCTGCGAACAATCGCTGTGAAGTCTCTTTAATCAAACTGTGGTCGCTTTCTGAGGCCTTCAGCCCTGGAGCCTTTGCAGGAGTCTGCCCGGTGGCGATCAACGTACCTCCACCACGAACGAATTCCTCAAAGCGCCGGTAAGTTTCCGGCCGCATCGTTTCGACGTTGGGAAGGATAACGATCTGATAGCGATTCGATCCCAACCACAATGCACCTTTGTCCAGGCGTCCGGTCTGTTTGAAAGTATCGTCATCAAAGAAATCAAAGTTGTGTCCCGCTTCCAGCAACTGCGGAATCAAGTCACGCCCGACACGCTGGACCAGCAATTCCCGCAGGTTCACATCACGCCCCGGCGTGATGCTCGCATAGGCATCGTCGTTCGGCAGATAGATCGCGACGTCATTCACCGGTTGACCCTGCCGCATCATGAAACTCACGCGCTGCAAATATCGCGCGACGTCCGGCATCACAATCCACCAGGGGTTCTGCTCGTCAAAAACCGCCGCCGCATAAAATCGCCAGCCCGGATATTCCACGCCAGGCGCGGTGTACGGCCAGCCGTGACCGATCAATTGATTGATCCCGACAAGAAAATGGCGGTCCGCTTCAGCCTTCATATCGAGCGGCGTGGCCCGAAACGAAGGCGAGTGCAGCCACGTCCAGGTTTCGGACGAGGTCACTCCACGGCCATAGATGTGACTTGCCGACGAAGCCCAGCGCGTCGCGCTCAGGGTCTTCCATTGAGCGCCTTCGCCTTCAGGCAAATCTGCATAGGCGTTACTCGAAAGTGCGGCCGCGGGCACTCCGTAATCCTGTACTCGAAATAGAGTGTGATGTTGTTTGGACCATTGCTGCATCGGCGCGAGGAACCGTTCGTTCAATAATTCCGTCAGCGTTAAGCCCCAGTCCCGACGCAGCGCTTTTGTCTCCGGGCCCAGATCATTCACCAGCGCCGGCAGGTGCGGTTTGAGGTCATAACCACGACGCCGCTGGAACTCTTCCAGAAAGTCGCTGGACCAGTCGGCACCATAAACTTCCAGACTGTCGCAGAAGACAGCGTGCGGAGGATTCGTCGGAAATGCCTGCATCAAACGGTCGCCCACGGTCTTGAGATACATGTCCGTCGCGGCGCGATTCATGTGATCGAGGACAAACCCTTCGCCACCAACCGCCGGCCGTTTGACCTGCATGCCGGTACGACTGGAAATGAAGAAGAGGACTTCGTATTGACCGGCCGAATGATCGGCAAGCGCAACCAGTCCGTCTTTGATGTTGGTAAGTTCCTGGATGGTGTGAGGATCAAAACTGGCGCCTTCGACGCGTGCCAGAAAAGCACCGAGTAACTTTTCGCCGACGCCAATCGCCGGCACCTTCACGAACTTCGACGTCTGATCGATCTTGACGTGCTCATATCGCAGTCGACCAGACGCGTTATCAGCTGTCACCATTGGGCCGCCAAACGGCCAGCCACTTCCGAGGGTGAGATCGAAGCGCAATCCCAGTTCGCGCGCTTTCTCAGAAGTGAATCGCAAGGCATCGATAAACCCGTCAGAGAGAAACGGCAGGGTCTTGATTCCCTTCTCCGGGTCGTCCAGCACCAGTGGATAGACCGGCTGTACTTCAAAGCCGCCGATGCCGCCTGCTTTCATCGACTGCATCTCACGCTCGAGTTCAGCTTTGTTTACCGCCGGTCCGAACCACCACCAGCGCATCATGATGCGCGCGTCGTCGGGCGGACGCATGAATGATCTTTGGAGATCGTCGATGGGAGCGGCCGAGACCGATATGAAGGGCGCGAGCAGAGCCAAAGACAGAAACAGCAGTAACGACTTCACTGCCGGCTTCGGAAGGATCGTCATCGTGATTTTTTGGTAGGTAATTGGAGTTAAGAAGATCTGCAACTGGCGCCTCGCCTGAATAAAGCTACAAGCAAGGCGCCAGTCACGCATGGTCAACTAGAAGTAAAGCTTCAACCCCCACTGAATGTATCGAGGTTGATACGGAGTCGAAGCCGCCAACGTCCCAAAGTTTGTATCCAGGGATTGCCGCAAGCGATACAGTTTGAGGCCGCTCAACGTCGTGATGTCGAAAGCATTCGGATTGGTCGTGGAAAAGCCCGCGGGAATCGTCACACGGAAGAAGTCCAGCGGGATAGCTCCACTAGCGAGCCGGGCGTTGGTGAGCAGATTATTAACCTGAGTCAACGTGGCAGCGCGTCCCGGAGCGAAGGCATTCCAGGTATTGATGTCGGCCTGGGCCAACAACGCCTCGTTGGGAACGCTACCAAAACCCGCAGGCGTGTTGCCAGTGTTGGCCCAACGGAAGTTGGGATGGTTAAGGAGATTGATAAAGTCCACCCGCAGCTGTAGCCGGCGCCGGCCTTCAGCCCCAAACGGCAGGTTAAAGTTCTTTTGAATTGAAAGGTCCATGAACTCCTGCATCGGGGCCCGCAGATTGACTGTGCGCGGGGCGTTGCCCAGAGAACCCTTAGCGGGACGCATGAACGCCGCTAAATTCAGGTAGGGCTCACATTGCGCGCCCACGGTGCAGTTTTCAGAATACAGCGGGTTCTTCAGGGGAACTCCCGGTACGATGTCGAGTCGAATCGCGCGGTTCGTTCCGCCCAAACGGTTGGTGTCAGTGATGATCGGCACCGCGGGCTGTCCACCCTGCATACGATAGACACCGGATATCGTCCAGCCGCCCACCACAGCATTAACCGCTGATGGCGCATTCGTCAGGAATGTTCGTCCCTTACCAATCGGGATGTCCCAAACGGCGGTCGAGTTAAAGAGATGGGTGATATCGAAGGTCGAGTAAGATCTGTCTCGACTTCGCGGCACGCCATACGATACTTCCTGGCCCAAAGTGGTCGGCGAAGTCAGAACCCGCACATCCGGGCTCGAATCTGAAGCGTCGTCGAGTGACTTGCCATAGGTGTAGTTAGCCGTAAAGGTCAGACCCCGACTTACCCGCCGTTGCACACTGACATACCCGGCGTGCCGGATACTGTTCGCCGAAGGATCAAAGAAACGCAGCAGGTTATTGAACCCAAAGTACGGCGCGGTCACGCTGTTGCGTTGAATCGTCACGGTCGCTCCCAGCAGGTTCCGGCGTCCCAGCGGATCTGCGAAGGCAGTTTCCGAGTTGATGTTCTGCGCTTCCAACAGTTCGACAAAGCTAAAGTCTTTCGGATTTATGTTCACGAGCGGCATATAAAGATGCGTACCTTTATTGGCTACGTAGGCAGCTTCAATTGCGAACCCATGCCAATCAATCCCGAAAGACAGATTCCAGTTTTGAATATAAGGAACTTTACCGCTCCCCTGTGGCGAGATGGCAAAACCCGGTGTGCCCAGACTGTTAAGGTAAACCAATCCATCCGGAGTTGTGCCCAGAGTGGCGTCGATCGCCCCCCCCGAAATGAAAGGAGGATTGCCGTTCAGGCGAACTGGCTGCAGCGGATCCGCAGTGCCACCCACCGTCGAACCCGTGGCCGTAGTCGAAACTGCGGTGAAATTGCCAAAGTCGGGATTAGGCAGACGGTTGTTCCCGGTGATGGGCGCGTGTGAGATTCCGTAACCGCCGCGAATCACAAAAAACCGATCCTCGAGCCACTTGTTGAATTTTGGACTCCAGGCAAAGCCAAACCGCGGTTCAAACCCGGTGTAGTCAATCGGGACCAGGTACTTGGATCGTCCGCCTCTGCCGGCAAAGGCAAACGCGGGAATCGTTACCGATGTCGGCACGTAACTGGGAATCGGCGCGGTGGTCGCGATTCCCAAACCCGTGGCAGTGGCCCGACGTTGCGCGTCCGTCAAGACCTGGGTCTGGGTGATGTCGGGCCGAAAAGCGCCCTGCAGATTATTCTTCTCGGCGCGCGGTAGCTGTAGAGAGTATCGCAGGCCGAGGTTGAGCGTCAGATTAGGTTTGATCCGCCAGTCGTTCTGCACGAACGCTGCGCCGCTCTTCCAGTAGTAATAATAATTGAGCAACAGGGGCCGCACCTGAACCGCGTTGGGCACGCCGAGCAGCAGACTGGCTAAGTTGTTGCCGCCATTCGCCAGGCCGGTGCCGCGGTTATCGCTGCTGTTGACTGTGCGGAATTCCCAGCGCCCGCCGGAAGCGCCAAAGAACGGAATCACTGAAAGCTGCGAGAGGTTAGTTTCCACCCCAAACTTCCAGGACATGTTCCCGCGCGTCCACAACACGGTATCGGCCACGTTAAGTTGCTGCTCGACATTGAAGTTATTCGTCGAACCGGACGAGCCCACATCGGCAAAGGCGTTGTACATGCCATCGCCGCTGATTTGAAACAAGGGCAATCCGCCGGTGGTAAGGCTGGGCAAGCCCAACTCAGTGGCCAGATTTCGTCCGCCCTTGATCGAGAATTCAGGAGAGAAGTCCTCGCTGAAAACCCCGCGGGTATAACCGATGCGCAGATCGTTAATCACGTTTGCAGAGAAGATGTGATTGTTACCAAATACGTACTGCTGCGCATCGCTGTAGACGCCGCTGTTGCCGTTCACATCGCTGCCAAATCCGCGAATGCCGACCGCCGGCGTTTTCGAATAACGGAAGTTCACCTTGTCGTTCTTCGTAATGTTGTGATCCAGACGCAACGTGTACCGCGTCTCGTCCTGCTTCACGAAACGTTGCACCAGATAGTTCCTGACCAGGCCCGAATCGATAAAGTAATCTCCGGGCGGCGGCATGTTTTTGAGCAACTCAATCGCTTTCGGATCGATCATGCCGGCAGGAATTCTGTTGCCGGGAAACTGACAGTACGTAGCTGTCGTCACCCCGCCTACGGTGCAGGTTTGCGCCAGCGGAACTAAACGGCCATTCACCAGATTGAATTGCTGGAAAATGTTCGCGGGCCCGATTGAAGAGAGGTTGAACTGGGTGGCAATATTCGTCGGCACCCAGCCACTGCTGGTTCTTACCAGGTTGGTGAAATCTCCTGAACGCTCGGCCGCCGTGGGCAGCAACGTGGGGACCGACAGGAAATCTCTGCGCCAACGAGGTTCATATGCAAAGAAGAAGAATGTCTTGTCGCGACCGTCATAGTAGGCCTTACCGCCTTCGCCGGGCTTGGGCAGAAAGACGGGACCGCCAACCGTGAAGGACACCTGATTGTAGCGAAGATTGTTCGGCGGGCGTGGGGCCGTGCCGGTGGTGTAAGTTCGCGCATTAAGCTTTGGATTACGTTGATACCAGAGCGCGATTCCGTTGAGCCGGTTGGTTCCTGATTTGGTGGTCGCGTTGATTACTCCACCAGCAGTCTGACCAAACTCGGCTGAGTAGGCACTGGTCTGAACCGTAAATTCCTGCACCGTCTCTGGCGTGAAACTAACTACCGCGCGGGCGATGCCAACACCTGTGTTCCTTATACCGTCCGCCAAAATCGACGTGCTGCCCGGGCGGCCGCCATTAAGACTGAGATTAAAACCGGGGACGGGCTGATCCGAAGTAACGCCGGGGTCCTCGCTGCCCGCTTCACCGGCAACGTTGGGGATCGTGACTGCCAGATCGAGCACGCTCCGATTGTTGAGCGGCACATCCTGAATCTGTCGCTGCGTTACGGTCTGACTGATCGCCGCAGATTCGGAGTTAATCAGCCCCGGTTCGGAAGTAACCGTCACCAATTGATCGAGCGTACCTGTCTCCAGGACGACGTTGATGGTAGTTGTCATCGCGGTGTCAACTTTGGTTTTACCGATCAGCGTCTTCTTGAATCCCTTCATTTCGACCTGAAGGCTGTAGTAAACAGGTTCGAGCAAGTTGAACGCGTAACTACCAGAGTCCGACGTGGTCATCGTCTGATTCTGATTGGTGCCGAGATTCGTAAGGGTCACGGTTGCGCCCGGCACAACCGCACCATTCTGATCAGTCACTGTCCCGCTGATTCCGCCTCGATTGGTCTGACCCCAAACGACGACGGAGCAGACCATGACGATTACGACAGATAGAAAGCGCCGCATAAGTCATTCTCCTTTTTTGGTGGACTTGGTTTCGAAAATACGCACCTCAACTTTCGAGCTGCGCCAAATTTTGGTACGCACGCCTCCGGCGTGCTGGTGGCACGGGCGTCCCGCCCGTGAATCACGCGCAAGATGCGCGTGCCACACTTGTTTAGCACGCCAGAAGCGTGAGCGTACCATTCTTACCCTAATTCAATATCCAGACGCGTTACCGACGCGGGAGGGAAACTATAGACTAACGGATTTCGAATCTGAGTCACAGTTATTTCTTTCGGCTCGACGCGACGGGGATCGGCAAAAGTGTTGTGCGCGTGAGCATCGTCGGCTGCCAGATTTGATCCTCTGACTGCTTTTATGGTGGCGCCGCGCACCGAAATTTCTGCCTCGCGCGGATTTTTCAAATCTGCATTGGTAACTGTCAAGGTCAGCGCCTTGCCTTGCAGCGAAGCCGATCCGTTCAGGCCGCGCATCGTGGCCGGCTGTCCATTCCGCGTATAGGGGGATGAGGGCGACGAAATCACCGTTCTTAAAGAGTTCGCTTTTTGGTGGGCGGCATACATGTCGAACACATGATACGTCGGCGTCAGTGCAAATTTGTCTTCGTGCGCAATGAAGAGCGATTGCAGGCAGTTCACCAGCTGAGCGATGTTGGCGGCGCCGACCTTTTCCGCATGACGATGAAAGGTGTCGAGCGTTAACCCGGCCAGCAACGCGTCACGCATGGTTGATTGCTGTCCCAGGAGATGCGTGTTGTTGATTTCGGTGCCGGGCTTGTACCAGGAGCCCCATTCGTCCACTACCAGCTTGACCCGATGCGTGCGATCGATTTCTCCCATCACATTCCAGTGGTTAGTGATAAGCGAATCCATCAGATCGGCCTGGCTCAAAAGCTCGTACCACTCTTCTTCCGGAAAATTCAGAGCATCGCCTTTGCCCTGCCGCCAGTCCGTGGTGCGCCCGCCGCTCACGTTCCACGAGTAGTGATGCAGAGCCCAGCCCCACATTGCGCCCAGGGCCCGACGCTCGTTCAACTTAGTGAAGAAGCGGCGCGTCCAATCGAGGTCGCCACCGTTCGGCCCCGACCCGACGAAAGCGAGGCGCATCCCATAGTTCGGTACCCACGCGGTGAAGCGTCGATATTCGGCGGCATATTCTTCCGGAGTGAAGTTACCACCGCAGCCCCATGATTCGTTGCCGATGCCCCAGTAGCGAACCTTGAACGGATCGCGTTCCCCGTCAGCCATCCGGTCATCGGCAGGCGTGGTGGTGCCGGCGGGCGAGTTGCAGTACTCAACCCATTGGTAAAAATCCTTCGCCGAAAGACTGCGCAGATTCGCAGCGATGTAGGGTTCACCACCGGCGAGTTTGCAAAATCGCAGAAAGTCGCTGGTGCCGAATTGATTGGTCTCGTATTTCCAGGGACCGTCCGGAGCGTCTTTCGGCCACTCGCCGGCGTCGCGCCAGAAATTTGTGTGGCGTGGCCGCTTCGCTCTCGGGCCCACGCCATCGCGCCAATCATAACTATCGGCAAAACACCCGCCGGGCCAGCGGATCAGTCCCGGCCGGGTTTTCTTTAAGGCGTCGATCAGCGATTTGCGAAGGCCGCCAATATTCGGAATCTTGGAATTCTCTCCTACCCAAATTCCGTCATAGACCACGCCGCCGAGGTGCTCGACAAAGTGGCCATAGATTTCGGGCGCGATAGGTCCGATTGATTCGCCGGTCAAGATCTCGATGCGAGAGTCAGTTGCTGCGGCAATTGTCGGCATCCGAGATAACAAACTGCGAACGGCCGATGCCTGTCTGCTGCCGGCGATCAGCGCGCCGCCGGTGACGGCCGCTCCAACTATGAATTCACGTCGTTTCATCTTGGTGTGTGTGATCCTCGTCCGTCCCGGCCAATGAGGTCAGCACCAGGAGCGATAGCGACCGGGTCAATCGCTACCTACATGATTTAATGGCGACCCGGTCGCTATCGCTCCCGGTACTGACTCCTGTACTCGATCAGCTCGTTGTCGACTTATCTTTTTCCGTCAGTTGGTCCCGGCCAATCGTCCGTGCGAAACGGCGACGCGGGCAAACCAGTTTCGTTCGTCAGGTTCGGATGCTTTGGATTGTTATTAAATGCATAGCGCACAGAGAGCGGTTGCGCGACTGCCGGCGACCAGACTTCAACTCGATTCTTGCCAACAATCTTTGCCTCAGCCCAAACCCACTTGTGATCGGCTCCGGCAATCGCAAATTCATCCAGCTTGTCACCGTCCCGAATTTTCAATCCCGTACCGCCTTCCTCAAACGTCAAAACGATCTTTGATCCGGCAATCTTTGAACTCTGAAACATGGGGCCCGTGCTGGTGATTTTGCGGCCGTAGACCTCGGCCAGGGCCCAGCGCACCATACGTCTGCCCACATCCAGTTTGTTCTTCGGGTGAATGTCGCGCGCCTCGCCAATGTCGATCGTCACGATCAGGCCGGTGTTCCGCATCGTCATAGCCGTCTGCCGCTGGGCCTCGCGAATAAAGCTCCAGGGCTCATCAGCCGGATCCGGTTTTGGATCGCGATAATTCGGCAGCTGGATGATCCCGAAAGGAAAATCACCTTCGCCCCAGCGTTGGCGCCAGGCCCTGATCATCGTCGGCAACAAAAGCCCGTACTGCTGTGCGCGCGCTTCGTTTGATTCACCCTGATACCAGAAGGCCCCGCGAACTGCGAAAGGGATCAGCGGCGCGATCATGCCATCGTAAATCGATGACGCAACTCGATATTCACGTAGAGCGTCCGGCACCGCCGGCGATGGCTGCGGGCGGGCGCCTGCAGCTCTGGCCTTGTCAGCCTCAACCCGCCACTTCTTGATGGCTTCATCGTAGTCGGCTTTGACGCGCGGTCTTTCTTCATCCCAAATCTTCGTGCGATCGACTGCCGGCTTCAGGTCAGGCGAGGCCAACAAATACTCAACCGGCGTCCAGGCTTCGGCCTGTGATCCACCGTAAGAGGAGTTGAGCAAACCAATGGGAACCTTTAGCTCTTTCTCGAGCTCGACTCCGAAATAGTAACCGGCGGCGGAGAATTCCTTCACCGATTCCGGCGAACAGGCCCGCCAAACTCCGAGGGGCGGCTGAGCATGCTTGAAGGCGACCTGCCGGCTGACATTGAACAGGCGAATCAGAGGATGATTGGCCCCGGCGATTGCCTGTTCACCATTTGCAGTCTCACTCAAAAGCCTCTGCATGTTCGACTGGCCCGAAACCAGCCAAACTTCTCCCACCAGAATGTCTTTCAATTCGATCCGGTTTCGGCCTTCGACGACCATCGTCTGCGGCGTGGCGCTGGCGCGCATCGGACTAAGACGAATGGTCCATTTTCCGTCGCCGCCGGCAACAGCGGTCCTGGACTGGCTGCCAAACTTCACCGTAACTGATTCGCCAGGATCAGCTGTACCCCAGATCGGCACGGCCCGATCGCGTTGCAGCACCATCGCGTCACTGATCACGTCGGGCAAAGTCACATTTGCCGCAGCCGTGATCCCAGAGGCCAACAACAGCAAGAGAATCAATGGAAGCTTCATACGGTACGCACGCCTCCGGCGTGCTAAACAAAACTACTGCGTCCCTCGAGGCGTGGGATCTATAGGACCTATACGACCTATAGGTCCTCTTGTAGTTGCCAACGGAGTGAAAGATCGATCCCTACTGCTTAAACATCTCCGGCACCGCTACATTGGTATTGTTCTTGATTCCGGGCGGCAAACCGTCGCCGGTTGTCAGCTTCACATTTTGCATCATCCAGTCACGGGCGTTCTCAATCAGACCGGCTGAGCGGCCTTGTGCCTGAATATTGCGCCAACGCACGTTCACTATTGGTTTCTCCGGCAGTCCGGCGGCCGAAAAAATTCGCAGAGCGTCAGTGGCTTTAACATCTTCGATCGTGATATTGCGGAATTCACAAAGCCCCCGTTCAGGCGGCGTCACCGGAGTGGCCAGGATCTCCCAATGCGCCGGGACGTTCTTTATTTCTTTTGGCAAAATTGCGTAGCTATAAGCTGGGTTCCAATTCAGGGTGAAGGTAAACGGCAGCGGCACATTCTCCAGTTTCAAATCCCGAATCAAAACGTCTTCGACATAGCCGCCCCTGGTCCTGGCCGATTTGAAGCGAATGCCTTCGGCCGTTCCCACGCCGCGATTACCGTAAGCCACGACATGGCGAATGCCGCCAGAGGTCTCGCTGCCAAAAGAAAGCACTCCGGCCCCGCGCCGTGTGATGTTGTTTCGGACCAACACGTACTCAGTCGGGCGATTAACGCGCAGCCCGTCATAGTCACGTCCGGCCTTCAGACAAATATCGTCGTCGTTGTTGTCGATGTCGCAATTTTCCACCAGCACGTAACTGGAAGAATCGATATCTACTCCATCCGTACTCGGACCGGCATTGTCACTAATCTTCAGCCCATTGATCGTGGCGTGATCCGAGTAGACAACCTGGAGGGTCCAGAAGCCGGAACGCTTGAGACTAAGATTCTCAATCGTCACCTCCGCAGACTTCCAGACCACCATCAGGCGCACGCGTTCGGCATCATAGTCCACAGCCCAGCGCAACCCGCGTGGCTCGTAATCGTCGCGGCGCATCTTCCAGTACTTGTCCCACCATTTCTGGCCGCGCCCGTCAATCGTCCCGCCACCGGAGATCTTCACATTGCGCTGTTCGTTAATATTGATTAGCGCCGCCGGCCACTTCATTTCTATACCGGCCACGCGGGTCCAGAGCGAAGGATAGTCCGCATCTTCCTGACTCCCGAGCAGGGTTACGCCCTGATCAAGCAACAGGTGAATGTTCTGCTTGAGAAAGATCGCGCCGGTCACATAAGCGCCGGGTTGGAAACGAACAATGCCGCCTCCCTTCAGTGCGCAAACGTCTATCGCCTTTTGAATCGCCGCGGTTGATTTAGTCTCACCGTCGCCTTTGGCGCCGGGAGAGTTGACCCAGCAAACGCGCCGGCTGCGCGGTTCGCTGCGAGCCCCCACGTCGTTCACCCAGGATGGCAACCCACTCGCAGTCTTTCTTACCTGGGCCGCGGAGATCGGCACGATCAGAAACAACAGAGCCGTTGATAAGGTGAAGCGGAGTTTCATCTGGGCTTTTGCCTCAAGAGTTGTTTCCCATTCACACCGGGCTTTAGCCCGGTGGGTAGCGCGCCGAAATCCCCAGGAACCGTTTCAACGGTTTCCCTGCGAATATGTCACACAACTCGTGCTCAACGACATTGCCATTGGTTAGAAACAGAAGAGCAAACCGTTAAAACGGTTCTGCCTCTTTTCCAACGCCAAGTGTGACCGGGCTGAAGCCCGGTCTGAATGAGAGGTGGACCTGACTTTTGAGTCAAAGCTCAGTATCATCACTCGCTACTAACTCTTTCCGCCGGTTTCATAAATCTCAATTTCCAACACCGTCAACGTAACCTTCGGACCCGTCTTATCATCGACATCCTTGTTGCCCAGGACGCCGATGATGTTTCCCAGGCTGTCTACGGTGCGCGGAGGCGCGGTCATTTCCAGTTTCAATTCCCGGCCGCTGGTGGGTGGAAACGTAATCGTCACATAACCCAAACTCGGCGCAGTGTTCCCCTCGAACACGACCTTCCCGTCGATGCTAATCCGAAGCGGATAAGAAGTGGTACGCCAGGATGCCAGCTTCAGTGTGACTTCACTGATGGCCGCCGGATGAGCGAGCGTGTAATTGATCCAGGCAGAATTCAGCCGCCCATCATTCGACCAGCTGGTGACTTCATTGTCATCAAAACTCAAGGCCGCCTTTGAGGCATTCGCGCCCGCGGACGTCTTCACTATTTGCAACGCTGTCCGGGACATCCTCAAAGGCAATCCCGGCGGAGTAGCTCCCCGCGTGAGATTCGCAGACAGCCCGGCATCGGGCATCTCGAGCGACAATCCATTACTCTGCGTAAACGGCCGCGAAGGAATCTCAACTCGCGCAGATTGCAGACCGTGGGCCGTGGCGCTCAGCACGATCTTCCCACTATCGAGTGTCGATCGCAGCATTACCCGGTTGACACCGCACTCCACCGGCAGGCTCTTTGCCAGAATGTAGTTGTCGGGACCCTGGGCAATTCCACCGCGCCACTCCGCCGGACCTGCCAGCGAAAAGTCGATCATATTCAAGGCGGTCGGACAGCGTCGCCCTTGAGCATCGACAACCTCGACATCAATCAGCGCCAGATCGGCGCCATCCGCTCGCAAACCCGCCGGGCCTGTATGAACAGCGAGCCGGATTGCGACGGGTTGTCCCGCGGTCCGGATTTCACTCTCACACACCTTCCGGCGCCTCCGGTCATAGCCGACAGCCCTAATCACGCCTGCCTGCCACGCGACATTCTTAAAGGTGTAGAGAAAACCACTGCTCCTCGTACCGAACCCGAGCGATCTGTTATTAACAAACAACTCGACGCGATCCGCGCTCGAGACTACGAACACATCCTTGGTGGTTCCGGGCTGATAGTTCCAATGACCGATAATGTGAGCCCGCGGTCTCTCCACATCGACCCAGCCGTCCCACATCACCTGGTGTGCAAAGTAACCATCCTTGGGCAAACGCATCGCGTCAACTTCGCCGCTGCGACGAAAATTTTCCGCGCCGCGAAAATGCGTATTCGAGTCCGCGAAAACTATGTTCACGCCACCTGAGCTGACGCGTTCTCCGGTTCCCGGTCGTTCGCGCCAGTAGTCGTACCAACGCATGACGTCTTCGATCGCGTGTGAATCCTGGTTGCGGTTGTAAGCGCTCGCATCTTCGTTTCGATAGAGAGGGCCGGCGCCGTTCTTATGAAAGGGCGGCGAGAACTCGTCCCAGTATTTTCTCAAGCCTTCGTCGCGCGAATACTCCATGGCCCAGACCGGTTTGTTGGCGCTCTTATTGATGTAGAGCATCTCGCCGCCGTACTCGGCCACCTTGCTGTCGAGCATTTCCCGCGATCCAATGGCTCGGCCGCCCAGCGGATCGAAAGTATCTCGCAGGGCTTTCATTTCTTTCATATGATCTTCGCTGATGCCTTTATTGCCGCACTCATAGAAGACAATGCTCGGGTTATTGCGGTTGTAGATGATCGCGTCGCGCATCAGCTCAACTCGCTGCTCCCAGCGCCGTCCCGTCACGTCGGCTTCCGAATCTCCGGCCGGCATCGCCTGCATCAGGCCCACGCGATCACATGATTCAACGTCCTGCTTCCAGGGCGTCACGTGCATCCAGCGCACCAGGTTCCCATTGCCTGCAACGATCAGACGATTGCTAAAGTCGCTCATCCAGGGCGGTACCGACTGGCCAATCGCCGGCCATTCATTCGTGGTGCGTTGCGCATAGCCCTTAACCTGTATCGTGCGGTCGTTAAGTTTGACGATTCCGTTCGCAAACTCGGTCTTGCGAAAGCCCGTTCGAGTTTTGACCACATCGACCGGCTTACCTTCAACCTTCAGAATTGTGTAGACGTCGTAAAGGTAGCCGTAACCCCAACTCCAGAAATTGAGCTGGCCCGGGCGCGCGTTAAGACTGAGCGTCGTCGTCGATCCGGCTTTGATAATTTGCGGCGCGCCATCGATCGTCTTGATCAGGTGCCCGTCACGATCGGCGATCACCACCTGATAGCTGACGCCTTTGTCGACTGTGTACTCGTTCCTTACCTGCGTTTGCGCAAAGATCGTCGCGCGCCGCTGCGCCAGATCAAAGTTCTGGGCGTAGACGTACACGCCGGTGGTGCCCAGGCTCGAATAAAGCGGCAACGTCTGATACAAACGATCCGTGACGTGCAGGTAGACATTCTTGTTGATGCCGCCATAGTTGGCGTTAAAGTTCCGGTCATTCCATTGGAAAACCGAGTTCGTCGCCCGTTCGCGATAATCCCAGGCATTATCAATGCGGGCGGCGATGACGTTCTCCTCCGGCGCCGGCTTTACCCGTCCAGTGATGTCGAATCCAAAAGCCATGACGCCGTTCTCATGCCGGCCGATCAGCTCGCCATTGAGATAGAACTCGCCGCCCTGGCGAATGCCTTCAAACTCCAGGAACACTTTCCGGCCCTGGCTATCAGCAGGCAGCTTGAAGTGCTTGCGATACCAGGCCACGCCGGTCGGTAGATCAGAGATGCTTACCCTAAACGCAGCGTCTTCATTCCAGGCGTGGGGCGTCGTCACCGCTGGCCACGCTGAGTCATCAAACGCCGGATCGGCTGCCCCCTTTTGATCACCCGCGAAAAGTTTCCAGCCCGAGTTGAAGTTGTACCTGGTTCGCTCGCTGCGCGGAGGCACGTACGATTTGCTTTCGCGCGCTTGCGCCGCGATACGAACTTCGATCAGCGAAGCACTCGCCCACACCAGAAAACCGAGAGTCAGTAATCGTTTAGGTGCCAAGATTAGTTTTATTTTCCGGTGGTGTCCTGATTTGCGTCTCCCCGTGTCTCTGTGGATCTCTGTGCCTCTGTGGTGAAATTTTGCTGCGACAACACTCACCACGGAGACACAGAGATCCACAAAGACACGGAGAAAAACTAATTCAGGTTACCACCTAATTTCCGAGCGGTTTGACGCTATTGGCTTTCGGGCTCGGCGGCATCGCGAAACTTTCAATCGGATCGGGCCGGCCCGGATCGAACGCCGCAACGTCAGAGAGCAGGTAACTCGCCAAACCAATCTTTGCACTCCTGATTCCGTCGACGATGCATTTCGCCAGTTCATAACTGCCATAATTGTTATGGTGCGTATTGTCGTTCGGCGCGAATGCCTGCTTTGAAAGATCCGGCCCCCAGGCTTCGTAAAGCAATTTGCTCATGGCGTTCAGATCAATCGGCGGGACGCTCTCTTCCTTCGCCAGTTGTCGTACCGCCTCGGGATAATCTCCATGTGAGTTTGTGATCTTGCTCGCCGCATCAAAACTGCGTCGCTGCACAGGTGTCACCAGAATCGGATTGCCGCCGCGTCGGCGCGCCCCGGTAACGAATTTTTTCAAATCGGATTTGTAAGAGGTGAAGGCCCCGATGCCTTCACCTTTTTCTTTCTCGTCGTTGTGACCATATTGAATGATCAGGTAGTCACCCGGCTTCATGACGCTCAGAACTTTGTCCAGCCGGTGCGCCGCCAGAGAGCTGCGCAGCGACTCGCCTGACTCGGCATGATTCGCTATCGCGATTCCCGGCTGAAAAAACCGCGTCAGCATCTGGCCCCAACTGTTGTAAGGCTCCAAAGGCTGATCGCACACGGTCGAATCGCCGAGCAGATAAATTGTCGGCACTTCAACTGGTTTGATTTCGATAGCGCAGACAGCCGGATGCGAGTTGTTGAATTCCAGAGTCAACTTCTCGTCCCAGGCCCACCACTCAGTCGTCTTTTCGCGATCCTTGAGTCTGACTTCGCCATCACCCTTGATTGCCGGCGTCCGGATGTTGACCGTGAAGGTGCGATTGGCGAACTTACCTTTCGCCGTCTCGACTCTTTCCAGCATCAAGCGGCGCAACTCCGACTTAATCGTAGTTACCGTGCCGGAGTCCGAGTCACCCAGCGTGACCGTGACGCTGTAATTGCCTTCCGGCAACGCCACCGAAAAGTAGAAAGGTTTATCGCTCGTGCACAGATCGCTGCGCAACGCGTCGCGCCCGCCGCGAGCGACACAGGAAATTTCTCCTCCCGGTTCGAAGCCAAACCCGGAATTCTTGTCATAGATCGTATCTTTGACGACCTGGGTATATCCCGGCGCCACTTTTCCAGGCCCAAAATCGAATTTGAGTTTTGGCTGCGAGCCCTGGGCCTGAATACCGACACCTATCCAGCCCAGTCCGCAGATTACACAGATTACGCCGATGAGAGGAATGAATTTCTGTGAAATCGGCGTAATCTGTGGATGATTCACCTTCAGTACTCCAGCCTCAGCTTGAACTGCACCACGCGTGGCAGATTCACCTGCGAACTGACCCGGCCAAAGTTGGCCGCCGTGATGTTCGTGCTGATTCCACCAAAACGGGTGGAGTTGAGCAGGTTGAAAGTGTCAGCGCCGAACTGGAGCCGCCAACCCTCGCGGATATGAAAATTCCTCGAGATACTCAAGTCCTGATTGGCAAAGTGCGGATTGCGTAATCCATAAGCACCCGTCGCAGGGGTGTTACCGTACGTAAACGAGGCCGGACTAATGAAGGCCCTGCTGTCTATGTACGCATCGGTATTCACGTTGCCGTGACCCCAGCCTCCGTTAATTCGCACCGGCCCGGTAAAGGCCGGATTGTAACTGGCCCAGCAGGTGCCGGCCTGCGGCACGTTGCAAGTGGCCGTGAAAGGTCCGAGCGGTGTTCCCGACGCATACCGCGTAATACCAGAGATCTGCCACCCACTGATCACGGCGCGGAGCACGTCGTTGTCCGTGTCAAACTTGCGCCCCTTACCAAACGGCAGGTCATAGGAATAGAACGCGTTCCACGCATGCGGGATGTCGGTAGTGGAGAGATTCTTCTCTCCAATGTAAGCGCTGCGAAATCCATTGATGGTTCCCAGCGATTTGCTGAAGGTGTAGTTCACGTTGAATGTCAGCCCGTTGCTCAGGCGCTGCTGAATCGAAGCCTGCAGTGCGTGGTAACTCAACTGACCGTCATTGTTGTAAGGTGCGGCGATACTGGTGTATTGCGGCCAGGGTTTGAGCATCTGAGCGATCGTTCCCGAGAAATTTGCGTACGGCAACTTGATGCCCGGAACAATCGCCACCGCCGCCGCAACGTTGGCCGGCGTCGCATTCTGAGCCAGCAGGCTTCCCAGGACCAGGAACTTCGGATCCATCTGATTGGTCCAGAATCCCGGAGCTGCTCCTGCCAGAGACTTGCCGCTGCTGCCGACGTAAGCCGCCGTCAAAACCAGCGAACGAGTTAGCGAACGCTGGACCGACAAGTTCCAGTTCGTGTAGCGGGGCGGAACACTGTTTGGGTTGCCGTAAGTCAGGGTGCCACCCGACGGCAGTCCGGTCGCAAACCCGGTCTGATAAGTCTGGTCATAAATCGGCCCCCTGGCAAACGGCGGGATACCGCTTTCCCAAAACAACGCCGGGATGAATGAACCGTTCGGGCTGACGATCGGAGCGTTGGCGTTGATGCCGGTAAAGCCCGTGCCGGTGCGCGCATTTTCACGACCGCCAACGGCGCCGCGGCGCGTGTACATGATGCCAAAGCCGCCACGAAACACCGTCTTGTCATTGTAGCTATAAGCGAAGCCAAGGCGCGGGCCGATAGCTGCGTGATCGGTCTTGATGATCTGACTGCAATGACAGCTGATCGCATCCGGTGCGTAATTCCCGCCGAACCTCAAGGCGCCGGGATAACCTCCCACCGCCGGGTTAGGAGCCGTTGGGTCAAAGAAAGTGAAGTGGTCGTTGGCTTCCGTGTAAGGCAGCCAGATGTCCTGACGCACTCCGATATTCAAAGTGAGACGCGGGTTCACTTTGAAGTCATCAGCAGCCCACCATGAAAAACTGCTGAACTGGGCCACCGTGGCCACGATTGAGTCTTCATTGACGGTGGCTGAGTTCAAAGCGCCCAAAAGATAACTGGCATACGCGTGACCCTGGCCGGACTGCAGTACGCCGGCGGCATTGAAACCAGCTGTCTGTACATTGCTGAAGTTCGCAACAAACAGGCTGCCGGTGTCGTTGGTCTTCGTCTTGTCGTATACGTTCTGGTATTGGGCGCCAAACTTGAACGAGTGCTTGCCCCTCACCCACAGCACACTGTCCTGCAGAGTGTAGTTGTAGTTGTTGTCCTCGAAGTCGCGCGAGTCAGTGCCGCGCCAACCAGCCGGCGCGTTGGCGCCCGCGAAACTCGCTTCCAGAAATGCGTCGCTGGCATCCCCCGCCGGCAGACCCTTAATTCCTGATTGCGTCGACCATTTGCCGTCCGACGTCGCGTTGGTAATGGGAACAAAGAAGTGTTGGAAACCGAAATTCACCTGGTTAACCAGGGTCGGAGAGATCGTCCAACTATGCTTCACCTGAAAAACCGTTGGAATTTCAGTTACCAGGCGCGTGTTGGTGTAGGGCAAAGGCAAAGCCGTTTGGGGAACGGCGGTGCTGACTTCCCGGTAAGCCCCCGGCTGACTCCGCTTGCCGTGTGTGTAGATTCCTGACAGCCGCTGATTCGAGGTCAGGTTGTAATCGATCTTGGCGTTGAAGCTGTTGTTGTTGTACGCCACCGGCACTTGCCCGAGATAGTTGTTCACAAGGCCGCCGTTTGTCGGCAGCGGCAAAAACGATTGGTATACCTTCGAGATATTGGAAAGTCTGGCGAGAGGAATGATGTTCAGTCCCAGCGGATTGGTCGCGGTGGCGCGGGACGGATCGGCGAATTGAGTCCGCGAGAAACCGCCCGGTATAGCCACCGTGGTCAGCGGATCGTAAATAGGTACCGGAAGTTCACTGAAATCACCGACTCGCTGCTTCAAGGTCGGGACGGATACCAGTTGCGTCGGACTCGTGACTCGATAACGCCAGCCGTCATACGAGAAAAAGAAGAAAGCCTTTTTCTTGATGATCGGGCCGCCGATGGTGAAACCAAATTCGTTTTGATGTTCAGGCGGTCGCACCGCCGGGAAGAATCCGCGCGCGTCGAGCACCGTGTTTCTGAAATACTCGAAGCCCGAACCGTGAAACTGGTCCTTGCCGGATTTGATGGTGTAGTTCTCTGCTCCCTGGCCGTTAAATTCGACGCCGGTGCCGCTCGTTTCAACCTGAAACTGCTCGACCGCTTCGACCGAAACACCCAGGGCGATCGTACGGCCTTCACCCTGTTGAATGGGGTCAGTCACCGGAGTGCCTTCGATGAACACATCCTTGGAAAATCCCTGTGCGCCATTGATCTGGCCCCAGCGATTGCCTTCAGTGACTCCCGGCAGGAGGAAGATGAAAGCCCCTGGATTTCTTGGGCCTTGACCAATTCCGGATCCGGCGACGGCTGTGCCCATGGCGAGCGGCAGATTCGTGTACATCTCATTGCGAATCGTCGTCCCCAGCCGGGCATCGGAAGTATTGAGTTGCGCCGGGGCATCCGCAACCGTCACGGTTTCTTTCACGTCGCCGACTTTCAGGGAAAGATCAACGGTCACCGTGCTGAGCGCATCTACGACGACCTTTTCCTGAATCAGAGTAAGAAATCCGGTCAACGAAACCACCAATTTATATTCGCCCGGCGGCAGGGGTTTGATTACATACAGTCCGGCGTCGTTGGTCTGGCGCGTGGTTGCGACACCAGTACCGACGTTGGTCGCCACCACAGTCGCACCGGGCACAACTGCGCCGCCGGGATCTGTGACGGATCCCTGAATTCCTCCACTGCCTCCAAGCTGGGCCATGACCTTGTTCGCGCCCGCCGCGCAAACCAGAATTACGAGCACTACGAGTACTCTGCCAAGGGTTTTCGGTCTCATTTTTCTTGCTCCTTTGATTGAGGGGTTAAGCGCGCAGACTGTTCGTCTCGGACCTTGCACGCAATCAGACAGATTTCTCGGAGCCTGGGGAATCCGAGCGACTCCAAAGTTGCTGGGCACCTTCCTGTTTCTCCCTAAAGAGTTCGTCCTCTAATAAATAAGAGCGTCCTTAATAAACCTTGTATCGGGTGACGTCAAAAAATCAGGGTTGCCCGTCGGCAACCCTTCGAGTGATACATAAGAAATAATGGCGATCAATCAATAGCCCCGAAGGGGCTACGTCCTCCAGCCCAACGTTGCCGCTTCGGCTACGTTGGGGTGGCGTCGGGCGAAATTCAACCGCAACGCGGTTGCGTAAGTCGCGGGTACATGTGATTGCCACGCAGGACGCAACCGCGTTGCGGTTGCCGGTTTGTATTTTCGTTTCCCAAGGTAGCCGCCAAAGACGGCAACCTTGGGCTGGAGGACGTAGCCCCTTCGGGGCAAACAAGACTTCATCTCACCGCTTCGTCTGCTCGGCCTTCTCGATCTCAACCGCAAACACATGCGTTGGCCCAAACATGTTTGAGCGAAACACGATCCACTTCATGTCCGGAGTGAACGTCACGTTCGGCTCCAGCCGGTAGTCGTGCTTGGCGAGATTAACCAGCTTCTCTGTCTTGAAGAAACCGGTCTTGATCATTTTGGCCGAGTCAGGTAGCTCGGGGCTGTTCCAGTCTTTTCTTTCCTGAGGCCGGAACAGGTAAATCCATTGGCCATTGTGCCCGGCGGCCACGCTGCTGGGACCGCCGCCGTCACCGGCGAAAAGTTTTCCGTCAGGTGAAACGTTGTAGTGAACGGACCATTCTTCAATCGGCAGGTTGTACCACAGGCGCGAGCCGGTCGAGAGTTCATAGCTGGCCAGCCAGAACACCTGGCTCTTCGGCGTCTGCAGATCGTACCAGACATGCTTGCCATCAGCGCCCCAAAACTCGTGACCTTCGATCTCCATGTTCATGGTGCGCGTATGAAGTTTGGTCAGCCCAGTGCCATCCGAACGAACGATCCAGGTGCGATCGACTTTGTGCCAGGGTCCTTCATGACAGAACAACAACATATTCGGATCGGTGGGCGAGAATTGCAGATGATTGAGCCACTCATTGCTGCGCAGGATCGTTTTCACTTCGCCGGTTTTGACGTTAACCGTAAACAACTGCATCGGCAGATGGGCCGCCAGTCGCCGCTCCATCATCTCGCCTTTGCCCGGATAGCTGTCCGCACCCGTCTGTCCGCGCGAATTCGGCGCCGAGCGGGCATCGGCTGGCGGCCGTGCGGGTTCATTCGGAACCCGGCCCTCGGTTATGGTGCCCGCCAAAAGTGTCTCGTCGGCGTTGACTGTATTAACGCCGATTGATCCGCCTTCCGGCGCCGGTGGCAGTTTGGCGACCTCGCGTGTCTGTTTGGTGTTGGGATCAGTTGCGTAAACCGCGCCGGCCTTCACGTAATAGATGTTCCCGGTCTTATGGCCGGCGATGATCACATTCACACGCCCGTCGACGATCTTGTCAATGGCGCGCGTCTTCAGATCGACCGTCGCCAACCCGTTGGGAACAGTGATCAATAACTTCTTGCCGTCGGGCGTGTATGGGTTCTGATGAAAATACAGACTTGCACTGCCGGGCTCATCCGAGAGACGAATGACTCGATGGCCGGTGTCCGGATCGATCCATTCTCGGGGCGGCTCTGTTTGTTGAGCGCTTGCGCCGGCCACTAAACAAACCCCAATGACTATCGCCTTTAAAACCTTCATTGATCGATCTCCCTTCAAAACAGGTAGTGGTAACAAGCTGCGTAGCAGCGGTCAGCAACAAGCTGCGTGGCAACGATCAGCAACAAGCTGCGTAGCAGCGGTCAGAGTAAAGCCCAAGGCGAGGCTCTGCGAGCCTTGGGTAAAGCCCCTTAAGGTAATCGAGCCCCGAAGGGGCGACAGCGATCAACAGGTAATCATCGGAACCCCGTTCTCTGTCGCCGCTTCGCGGCTCGCCGAATCCAACGAACTATTACCCAAGGCTCGCAGAGCCTCACCTTGGGCTTAACTCTGACGCTGCTACGCAGCTGAACCCCAAAACTCGAATTTAATTACTGTCGCTACATCTTCCTGAACACGAATTTGTTCTTTCCAAACACGGCGTACGAAGCCTGTCCATCCCGACCGGTGCCGGTCTCCAACCGAGGGTCAGACAACCCTCCGGTTATTGAGCGGTAGTTCATTCCCACGACTGCACTAGTCATGACCAGGGTCATGCCATCACGCCCGAGGCGCCATTCATCGCTGCGAGTTGCCGCCGTATTAACGGTGGTGTAACCGGCAGAAGTGGTGCTGGAACCAGTTTGAAGTTTCACTTTATTGTCGTAGCTGGTTACCAGCCGGTCCTTTTGCCAGCCACTAACCGAGTCGAATCCGCGCAGGTCGTCCCCCCATAGCTCGGTCCGCCCTGTGTTTTTTTCACCGCGGCCATCTGTGCAGTAGGAATACTCCTGCACAATTTGAATTCCCTGCCTCGTCCGCCTTTTGGTAATCCTGATCTCCGATCCTTCCTGTGAGATCACCAGCGTCAACACCGGAAACTTGCCCGGGGGTTGTGTACTCTTTTTCGACCCGTTGATTTCAACCAACTCCCAGGTCCCGCTGAGACTTGGCGCACTTTGCGCTTGCGCCCTGCAACTCCCGGCGTTGGCAGCCAGAACCGCCATGGCCAGAGTCAAGAGCGACACGGAGGCAACTAATCTCCTGGCAACCATACTTCATATCCTTCTGAAGGTGAGTTTTCTCTTCTCCAAACCGACCTGACCTTCTCGCAGGTTCGAAATTCTCAAAATGAGTGTCCTGCCGTGAGGTCCGAGTCGCCACTCATCCTTTCGGGTGTCCCACGAGTCTGAGACCCCCCGACCAAACCACCTGAGGTGTTCCGTGCTGAATTTGATTAGCAATCTTTCCTTTTGCCATCCACTCACGGACTCGAATTTGGACACGTAGCGCGGCCAGAGTTCGACACGTCCCAGGTTTGTCTCGCTGCGGCCATCCATGTAATAGGAATACTCCTGCACGGTTTCGGTTCCTCGTCTGATCTGCTTTTGCGTAATCCTGATCAGCGATCCTTCCTGCGAGATCACTAACGTCAACCTGGGAAACCCGGCGTCATTCGGTTTTAGCTTCATGGCATCGTTGTTGTCTTCGACCAACTCCCAGGTGCCGCTGAGATTTGGGGTGCTCTGGTCCTGGCTTTGCGCCAGGCCTCCCTGACTGTTGGCAAAGAGCGCTGCGACGCTCAAGACGAGGATCGAAAGGGTCACGGCCGCGCGTTTTCGAAACATACTCTTTTGCTTTCGGAGTTGCCTCCCGGTTATGCCGTGAATTATCTCCTACAATTTCCCGGTTGCATGTGATCCCGCTCACACCGGGCACTGAGGCAGTTTGGAATAAATGTCCGACAAACTTTAGTTTGTCGCTTGCCCGTTCGTATTTAGGCCGCTTCGACTTGAGAGCTCGACAAACTAAAGTTTGTCGGACATCAGTCCAGATGGAACATCTCGCGCAGGTCGAGCGCCACCGGACTGTCGTCAGGATTGGTGTCCATGATGTCCCTCATGTTTGACCACCACTTCCGGCACGCTTCGGTCCCAGCGATTTTCTGCCACAACTCTTCGGATTCGATCTCGGCATAAGCAAACAGCCGGTCGGTTCCGGGATCCAGAAAGATCGAGTAGTTGCGCACGCCATTTTTTTTGAGTTCCTTGTGCAACTCAGGACAAATCGGATTATGGCGCGCCTGGTACGTTGCCTGGTTGTCAGGCTTGAGCGTCATGACAAAAGCTTTGCGAATCATTCCCTTCACCTCGGTTTGCCGGGCGATTTACTATTCGCAGTGCTCTCCGGTCTTAGTGAAATCTCTGTGCCTCTGTGGTGGACTTTTTCTGAGATATTTTTTCACCACAGAGGCACGGCGTCCGCACAGAGACACGGAGAAGAAATGCGCTGTATCCACACACTGGACGGTCTGCGGCACATCACTATTAGAAATTGAATTTGTCGATATTGCTCTTATTGAAAACGAACGGCGCGCCCAGACGCACTTCATCGTCCGCCACCTCGATCTTGCCCAACCTGCCCGCAGCCAATTCCTTATCGCCACGCTTCAGTTTTCCAGTACTGAGCGCGTTGGCTGCATAAACAGTCAGGTAACCAAGATCGACTGTGTTCCACAAAACCACGCTCTCAACCACGCCGGCGTGGACGTAAGGCTTATTCATATTCGGCAAAGACAATCCCGTGACCTTCACGTCCGTGCGGCCCGATTGTTTGATTGCTTCAGCGGCTCCGGGCACCGCCGGCGCGGCGATCGCCATCACCACCTTCACATTTGGATACACCTTGAGAACGGTCTGCGTTTCCGAAAAGGCGCGGTCGCGGTCACCTTCGCTCGGCTGAATGGCCACGAGTTTCAGGTCAGGATATTTCTCGGCCAGACGCGCCTTGATGTACTTGATCCATTCGTTCTGATTGGCGGCGCTCAGTGACGCGGTGATAATCGCGAACTCGCCCTTGCCGTTCATCATCCGCGCGGCTTCGTCGGCCAGGGTGTAGCCGATGCCCTGAGGTGTGGCCTGGTTGATGAGAAAATCGCGCGCGTCCTTTTCGGCGTCCGCATCCCAGGTGATGACTTTAATTCCCTTCTCGCGGGCCTTGCGCAAAACGGTCGAGATGCCCGTCTGGTTTTCGACGCTGACCGCGATCACGTCGACGCCTTTAGTGATCCAGGCTTCGACAATTTCGTTTTGTTTAGCGGGATCGAGATCCGTCGGGCCATCCCATAAAAGATCCACACCCAACTCTTTGGCCGCTTCTTCCGCGCCCTGATGACAACTTACAAAATAAGGATCGCCTTTCGCCTTGGGCATCATGGCAACCTGAACGCGGCGGCCTGACGGAGCATTGGTAGCTGGACCCGCCACGGCGTTGCGGTTGATTGACCGCACCAGCAGCCAGTTGCTTCCCGCCACCATCAAGGCGGCCACCAGAATCACCGCGCTCAGCACTCCCACTTGTGAATTCTTCACTTCAGGTTCCTCTACAGATTGTCCAGTAAACTCTGTGGCGCCGGCCCGACCACGCCAGCCGGCTATTGATGGCAGCTTCTCAGACCAGCGGCTCACCGCGATGGTGGTTAACAACAGCACGCCGGTCAGAATTCCCGTCAACTCGGCCGGCTGCGCGCTCAGACGCAATCCGTTCTGCAGAATGACGATGGCCAAAAGGCCCAGCATCGTTCCCAGCACCGTGCCCCGGCCACCGAAGATGGATGTACCGCCCAGGACTACGGCGGTAATCGCCATCAATTCAAAACCGGTGCCCGCGTCTGATTTGGCCTGGCCCAGGTGCGCGACATAAATGATCGCCGAAAGGCTGGCCGCCATCCCCGACAGCAGATAAACGATGAAGAGCCGCCGCGCGGCCGGGATGCCCGCGTAGCGCGCCGCTTCGGCGGAATGACCGATGGCATAGAGACTGCGCCCGAAACCTGTCCGGTGCAACGCCCAGCCAAAGCCGGCGATCGCGATCAAAAGCACCAGCAACTGGGTCGGAATAACGCCGGCGATATAACCCTGACCCAGAAAAAGAAATCGCGCAGAGAAGCCCGAATAGTTCTCAATCCCTCGCGTCAAACCTTCAGCGATTCCGCGAAAGAGTGAAAAAGTTCCCAGCGTGACGATCAGCGGCGGCAATCCGAGCCGCGATATCAGCAGCGCATTCAAACTCCCTCCGGCAGCGCCAATGACGAGCGCAATCGCTGCGGCCAGCAGCATCGGGAGGTGCGCATCTCGCCACAACGCGCCGAGCACCACGGCCGCCAATCCCATCATCGAGCCCACCGAAAGATCGATGCCTCCGGTGATGATGACCAGGGTCAGGGCCAGCGCCAGCAAACCAACTTCGACGCTCAGGCGGGTAATCTCGAAACCGTTCGCCGGCGTGAAAAAGTTAGTTCCCGAAACACTGAAGATGGTGCATTCCAAAACCAGCACCAAAAGCAAAACCCATTCGTGATTGGGAAAGATCCGCGCATGCCAGGGGGCGGTTAGTTTCAGGGCGCCGTTTTTCACGTAGTCAGGACCGCCTGCCGTAGCGGGCGGTTGATCTTCATTTTTGTCAGCATTAAGAATTGAAAATTGAAAACTGCAAATTAGAAATTGCAAATCTTTTCGGAACGCCGAGAATCACCGTTTCAATTCGCATTTTTCACTTTTCAATTTTCAGTTTGCAATCTCCTTCAGCCCGCCCGGAAAAGCGCATCCGCTCGGATAGATCAACCGCCCGCCACCGCTGGCGGGCCCGACATTCTTCGCAACCCAACAAACGGGACCTTCGCCAGCTTTCCGAGGAACAGCGCGTCTGCTCCCACCGCCACCAGGATGATCGTTCCCTGAATCGCTTTTTCCCAGAACGCATTGATACCGGCAAACGTCAGCGCCGTACCAATCGTTCCCAGGAGGGCCACGCCGATCAGCGTCCCCACAATCCTGCCACGGCCACCCGTGATCGCCGTTCCGCCTACCACCACCGCCGCGATCGCTTTCAACTCCAGACCAAAGCCGGCATTGCTGGGCACTATCGAGAAACGCACCGCGTTGAGTGCGGCTGCCAGTCCCACCAACGCGCCCATCAAAACAAACACTCCAAAGACAATCCGTTGCGGCTCCATTCCGCTGAGTCGCACCGCCTCAGAGTTCGAGCCCACCGCATAAACCGCGCGGCCTGCCTTGACGTTACGGAGGATCCAGGCAAAAGCGATTAACAGGGCAACCGCAACTGCGATGATCAGTAATTGCCCGGATGCCTGGCCCAGACCAAACCACTGAAAATTTGCGGGCAGGTTCTGGACCCACTCGCCTTCAGTAATCCAGCGCAAGCCATCGCGCCACGCCACCATCAGCGCCAACGTCACCACGATGGAAGGCAGTCTCAAACGCGCGATGAAAGCCCCACCAACTGCACCCATCAGGGCGCCCACCGCGATTACCAGAAGCAGCACGAGAAAAATCGGCACGCCCGCTTTTGCCAGCCACCCAGTCGCCAGCGTGCAAACGGCGAACTGTGAGCCGACCGAGATATCGATCTCTCCTGCGAGAATCACCAGGGTCATGCCCACCGCGACTATCAACACCGCCGCATTATTCATCGCCAGATCGCGTAGATTACCGGCCCGGAAAAACGGCGGCGCGATGATGCCCACGGCCAGCAGCAGAACGATGTACGCTAACAGGACCGATGCCTCACGTTTGTAACGACTGAAATTCATTTCGGATTCGAATCCCTACCCTGCTGGGAGCGCGGACGTCCCGTCCGCAATGAGCGCGAGGCGCGAAAGAAGTCTCCAGGGCGATTGCGGACGAGGACGTCCGCGCTCCCGGCTTTAGGCAGCCTCGTGATGCCCAAGAGCCAATGCCAAAACCGCTTCCTGGCTTGCTTCAGCCCGGCTCAACTCGCCAACGATCCTTCCCTCACGCATCACCGCAATTCGATCGCTCATCCCCAGAATCTCCGGCATGTCGGAAGAGATCATCAGAATCGCCATCCCCTGCGCAGCCAGCTCGCTCATGACCGCGTGAATCTCAGCTTTGGCGCCGACGTCCACACCTTGCGTCGGCTCGTCCAGAATCAGGACCGAAGGCTTCACCGCCAGCCAACGGCTCAAGGCAACCTTCTGCTGATTTCCACCCGAGAGCGTGGCCACCTGGCTGAACAGAGCCGGCGTTTTGATCGAGAAGCGCCGCACATAATCTGCGGCGATTCCCCTTTCACGAGCAAAATCCAATCCACCAAAACTCGACAACGTTCGCAGCGACGCCAGAGTAATATTCGCGGCAATCGCCATTGCCATGATCACGCCGTGACGCCGTCGATCTTCCGGCAAATAGGCAATGCCCATTTCAATCGCCTGGCCCGGGCTCTGTACGTTCACTTTTTTTCCCCGCAGCGCCATCTCGCCGGCATCCGCGGGATCCAAACCCAGGATGGTGCGCGCGAGCTCTGTGCGGCCGGCGCCGACCAGTCCGGCCAGCCCCACGATTTCTCCGGCTCGAATCGCCAGATTGATTCCCGCGACGCCGTTACTTTGATTTCCAAAGTCTTTTAATTCAAGAACCACGTCCCCTGCCGGGACTTCTCGTTTCGGAAATACCGCAGACAGTTCTCGACCCACCATCAGTCGAATCAAGTCTGGTGGACTAACCTCAGCCATCGAATACGTCCCGACGACTGTGCCATCGCGTAAGACCGTGACGCGATCAGCAATCACCGACAATTCCTCGAGGCGGTGCGAAATGTAGATGATCCCGGCGCCCCGCTCGCGCAGGTCATGAATGACGCGATAAAGGTTCTGCGTTTCTTCTTCGGTGAGCGAAGCAGTCGGTTCATCCATGATCAGGATGCGCGCATCGGCTCCGACCGCGCGCGCGATTTCCATCAACTGCTGCTCGGGCATCGTCAGGCTGCCCGCGTCCCGCTCCACTTCAAAACGCCCGCCGACCTGCTCTAACAAAGCCGCCGCTCGCCGCCGTCTCTCTTTCCAGTCGACCGGACGCCAGGGACTGCCCTGCTCGGATTCGAGGGCCATGTTTTCCGCCACGCTCAAATCGGGAAAGAGAGTTGGCTCCTGATAAATAGCCGCAACTCCCAACTGTTTTGAGCGTCCCGGAGAGTTGTCGCGGACCGGTTCGTCATTAATTCTTATTTCACCTTCGTCCGGTACGACAGCTCCGGTGATGGTCTTAATGAAGGTGGTTTTTCCGGCGCCGTTTTCTCCCACCAGCGCGTGCACTTCGCCGGCCAGCAATTCAAACGAGACCCCGCGCAGAGCCTGAACGCCGGCGTACGACTTTGTGATGTTGCTGGCGTGCAGGATTACAGGCTTGGTCATGTTTAGGTACGCACGCCTCCGGCGTGCTTTGCTCCCGGGAGCACGCCGGAGGCGTGCGTACCGAAGCAGACTAGACAGTCTGCTTTACGTCATCGATCACAATGACGTGTAACCTGGCCGGGCCGTGAACACCAATCGCCAACGTCAGCTCAATATCGGACGTGCGCGATGGGCCGGTGATGAAAGTAACTGTGCGGCTCAACTCGCCTGCCGTGCTGACCGCTGCGAGCGCTTCAGGCATGGTCCCGAATATCCGGGCGCCTGCGAGAATTGCGATATGCATCGCCGGGACTAACGAGACCAGCCGGTGCCGCTCGCTTTTCGTTTCCAGGACCAGCGTGCCGGTTTCAGCGATGGCCCATTGCGCGCCGGTAATGCCGCCATCGCAATTAAACAAAGCCTCCGGTTCGGCGTTCGACAGAACCTCAGCTGTGCCCTCGACCTGCTGCATCAACCGGCCGACTATAGGCGAGTCTGAAATCGCGATGCGATGCAGCTGGTTAAGTTCGATTACCTGCTTGAGGCTCGACGCAGCTTCGGCCTCATCAGCTACGATCGTGCAGCTACCGTTCACGGATTCCAGGGCCTGACGAAAAAGATCGATTAGAGAGTAACTCGTCGGATGTTCTATAACCTGAAAGGACTGGCCGGCCTCATCCTTCTTCTGATTTTCGTGATGAACTCGGTCAAACGGCGCACTCGCAGTCAGATGCTCGCGAATCCTTGCCAGCATCGCGGCTCGCCCGAGTCTTTTGTCCTCTTCTTGTGTCAGTTTGCTTTTTTATCCCCGCGGCGGATTGTCTGCTCGCCACATCTCCCGAAAACTCTGCGGCGCCAGCGGACGCGCGTCACGCCAGGCGGTCCAGGCGCCGAGCGGTGGCAGCACCTTGCTCATAAGCTTGCCAACTTTTCCGATCCGTCCCTCGCGCACTGCCGGACGCTGCAACACCCGCAGAACTCTTCCGCCCAATTCGTACAGCCACGGCCTGGACCACGCGAAGGCATACATGCGAAACGCGAACGACTCCAGAGCCTTTCTCTGGGGCGCTTCCGTGGTAATCGCGGTCCCCTCGGCTATCTGGGCGCGCAGGTGCAGCAGCAATTCCGGAATGTCGATCTTGACCGGACAAACTTCACGGCAGGCGCCACACAGACTCGAGGCGTAAGGCAACTGCGCCGCCTTCTTGATGCCAATCAACTGTGGCGTGATTACGGCGCCGATCGGCCCCGGATACACCGAACCATACGCGTGTCCGCCAATCTGCTGATACACCGGACAGGCGTTCAGACATGCGCCACAGCGAATGCACGCCAGAGACTGCCTCGTCACCGGGTGCCCCAGCATCCGGGAACGGCCATTGTCCATCAGGATGATGTGAACTTCCTCGGGCCCTTCATCACCGCGGCTCTTCTTGGTTCCGGTAATGATCGATTGATAGGCGGTCAAACGCTGCCCGGTTCCCGATCGCGGCAACAGTTTTAGAAACACGTCAAGATCGGCAAAACGTGGAATCACTTTCTCGATTCCCATCAAGGCGATATGGATCTTTGGCAGGCCCGTGGTCAGACGGATATTGCCTTCGTTCTCCAGGATCAGAATGCTGCCGGTTTCCGCCACTCCAAAATTGACGCCGCTGATTCCAGCGTCGGCTTCAGCGAAGCGTTGGCGCAGGATGCGTCGCGCCGCGCTCGTCAACTTGTCGACATCATCAGTCGGCTCTATTCCCAGCTTCTCGACAAAGAGGTCGGCAATCTGTTTTTTGGATTTGTGAATTGCCGGGACCACAATGTGTGAAGGCGTTTCGTGCGCCAGTTGAATGATCCATTCGCCGAGATCAGTTTCCACCGGCGTAATGCCCGCGGCTTCCAGCGCCGCGTTCAGGTGAATCTCTTCGGTCGCCATGCTCTTCGATTTGACGACCTGTTTGGCATTGCGCTCCTGAAGCAGGCGAATGATCAACCGGCAAACGTCCTGGCCATCATCGGCCCAATGAATCTGTGCGCCGGCACGCTCGGCTTTGTCGGCAAAGTCGGCCAGGTATTTATCCAGGTGCGCGAGCGTTTCATCCTTGATGGAGCGCGCGCGTTCGCGAAGGCCTTCCCAATCATCAACCGAAGCGATTGCCTGCGCCCGTCTTTCACCAAAAGTGACCGTCAGTTTACGCAAAGCGCTGCGCAACTGCGGATCAATCAACGCGCGGCGCGCGTTCTCATCGAAAGTTTCGGTTGTTTGCGTGTGCAGATCCATTAAGAGGTGGCACGGGCGTCCCGCCCGTGATTCACGCGCAAGATGCGCGTGCCACAGCAGACTAGACAGTCTGCTGTACGTCTTCACGCGCGGCCAATAGTTCAGCCAGATGCATCGGCTTGACCGTCGATCCATTGCGACTCAGCCGGCCGCCGATTTGCATCAGACAGCTGGCATCGCTCGAGACGATTGCCCGCACCCCGGCTTTTTCAATCGCGTCAATCTTGTTGTCGAGGATGGCCACGGAAATCTCCGGATACTTCACCGAAAAAGTTCCGCCAAAGCCGCAACAGGCATCGGCGTTCGCCAGCTCAACAAACTCAACGCCGCGCACCTTCTGGATCAGCCGTCGCGGCTCGCGGTGCACATTCAAATCTCGCAAGCCGTGACAGGCATCGTGCCAGCCTACCCGCCCACTAAAACTGGCGCCTACGTCGTCGACGCCCAAAACATTCACCAGAAAAGATCCTAATTCATGCGTGCGTGGGGCCAGCGCCTGTGCCCGGGCCCGCCACTCGTCATCGTCCGCAAACAGATCGCGGAAATGATGGACCATCGCCGTACAGGATCCTGAAGGACTGACCACCGCGTCCGAGCCTTCGAAGATTTCGATGAAGCGCCGGGCCAGCGAACGCGCCTCGGAACGATAGCCGGTATTAAAGGCCGGCTGACCACAGCACGTCTGCCGCTCGTCAAAGACAACTTCGCAACCCGCGCGCCGCAGCACTGCGACAGTCGCTGAGCCAATCGTCGGCCATAATTGATCGACCAGACAGGTGACGAATAAAGAAACCTGCATTTTTCTCGCTGACTAAACCTCCACCCCTTGATTTAAGTAACGTCCTTCAATCACGGCATAGCCGTGTCTCGCCTCTTCGCAAGCCAGAGAGGCCCTGTGGCCGAACTGCTGCGGCCTGAGATGTCGGGCGAGATATGCCCGGGCTTCACCCAGCGAGCCAAACCGGCCGGCAGAGATCGCCTGGACTACCAAATTACCGATCACCGTGGCCTCGGTTGGTCCGGCCGCTGTCGGTAAGCCGGTAGCGTTTGCGGTCGCCTGATTCAAATATGCATTCCGGCTGCCGCCGCCGATGATTTGCACGCCCTCAATCTCTGCTCCGGTGAGCGCTTCGATCAGACGAAGCACCGAAGCATACCGGAACGCCAGGGAATCCAGAATAATTTTGGCGACCCGGTGCGGCTCGGCAGGCATTTCCTGACCCGTTTCATCGAGTTGGACCGCCAACGCCCCAAGCATGCTGGGCGGATTAAAGAACCGTTGATCGTCGGGAAAGATAAACCCCGGATACTCTTCGAGGGCCGCAACCCGGCTGAGCAGATCATCATAATCGACCGCGATGCCCTGCTCTTTCCATTCCCGGCGACACGATTCGAGAATCCAAAGACCCATCACGTTCTTGAGAAAACGGATCGTGCCGAACGCTCCCCCTTCGTTAGTGAAGTTGTACCGGGCAACCTCTTCGTTTATCAGGATGTCCTGGCGCTCAACCCCAACCAGGGACCAGGTGCCGGATGAAATGTAAGCCCAACGATCCCGGAGCGGAGTCCCGGCGACTGCGCTGCCGGTGTCGTGGGTCGCGGGCGCCACGACGTCTACGTTTTGCAATTCCAGTTCGGCTGCGATCGAGGATTGCAGCGGTCCCAGGTTCGTGCCCGCCGGAACGATTTCAGCAAACAGACCGGGTGGAAAATTCAGGCGGGCAATCAATTCCCTGTCCCAGACCCCAGTTTGCGCTCTGATCAACTGCGTCGTGGTCGCGTTCGTGTATTCGGTGACGGCCTTTCCGCTAAGAAAGAAATTTATCAAGTCGGGAATCTGCAGCAACCGCGCCGAGTTAGGGATGCCGGATTGCGCCTGCGCAAACAGTTGAAACAGAGTATTGATTTGCACGAATTGAATGCCGGTGCGCTGGTAAATCTCTCCGCGAGATACAACTGCAAGCACCTGTTCGATGATTCCCTGTGTCCGGCCATCGCGATAACAAATGGGCTCCTCAATCAAGTTGCCCGCCGCATCAATCAGTCCGTAATCGACGCCCCAGCTATCAACACCGATACTCCTGACGGATCGGCCAAGAGCACGCGCCCTTTCACCCGCTTCCCGCGCGCCGATCTTTATCTCGGCGAAGATCGAGGAGAGGTTCCAACGCAGGTGCCCATCATTCTGCGCGGGCGGATAATGAAACCGGCGCACTTCTTCAAGCACCAGTTCTCCCGGCGCGGCGCCGGTCAGAAACACGCGTCCGCTTCCCGCTCCGAGATCAACTGCAATGTAAAGCGAATCCGTCACTGGCGGATGTCAGTTGTCCGTGGTCAGTTGTTCGTCGTACTGGCCCTGCCACTCCGATGCGCGGCAACTTCCTTGGAGACAGAATGCGTCTACCGCTAACGAACGCCTCGTCGTAATGGCTCTGCCACTCCGATGCGCGGCAAGTCTCTGACTTGCCGGTAATGATCCTTCTTCTTCTCAGGGTCTCCGACCCGGCTAATGGTCATAGACCACCTGAATTTGGCGAGAGCTTTCCGGCAAGTCAGAGACTTGCCGCGCATCGGCGTGGCCGAGCCATAGCGATAGCCATTTCTCACCACTCACTACTGACCACTGACAACTAATAACCTAAACAATCCCCGAAGCCGAGGCTCCCATTCGAACCGGACGCTCCTCGGATTTCATTCTGCGATAATTACTCTCGCGAAAGGTGCGAATCGGATCGATTGCTCCGCCGCCGCGCTCGCGCGCCACCGCCAGGATCGGCGTCACATCAGTCGCAAAAGCCTGCTTCAAGATGCTTAGAGCCATTAACGGATCGCATTTCTCCTGCGCGTCGGTCAACGCGGCCCGATCGACCAGATGGGCCTGCACGTATGCCCGCACCAGCTCGGCCGCGCTCATCATCAGCGACTCAATCGGGTCCGTGACGTTGTGCGATTGATCGAGCATGTACGCCGGTTGGAAATTCCGGAGCTCCTGGAGTTCAGCGTCAACCAGCTCGTTGAAGATTAGAAACAGTTGAAATGGTTTGATGGAACCGGCGTCGAGATCGTCGTCCCCATACTTGCTGTCGTTAAAATGAAATCCAGCGAGTCTGCCGAACTGGATCAGCCGCGCCACGATCATCTCGATGTTGACGTTGGGCGCGTGATGTCCCAGATCGACCAGACAGAAAGCTTTGGGCCCAAGTTCGCGTGCGCAGTGATAGCTGGTCCCCCAATCGTTAATCACCGTCGAATAAAACGCCGGCTCGTAGAACTTGTGCTCGATAAAGATTCGCCAGTCGTCAGGCAGCGCCGCATAAATCTCTCGCATACTTTCGAGATAGCGCTCCAGCGCGCCGCGAAAATGTTGCTGCCCGGGAAAGTTGCCGCCGTCACCAATCCAGACGGTGTGGGCTTTCGAGCCCAGCGCCTTTCCGATCTCGATGCACTCAATGTTGTGGGCGACAGCCTGGGCGCGCACCGCGGAATCGGGATGCGTGAGACTGCCAAACTTGTAAGAATGTTTTTGTCCTGGCTGGTCCTGGAACGTGTTCGAGTTCATCGCATCGAAATGCAATCCCCGCCCGCCGGCAAACTCGCGCAAACGAGCAACATCGTCGGGCCGGTCCCAGGGAATATGCAGCGACACTGCCGGCGTCGAACGAACCAGTTTGAAAATGGTGCCGCAGTCTTCGAGCTTCTCGTAAATGTCGCGCGGTTCACCCTGGCCCGGGAAGCGAGCGAAGCGAGTGCCGCCGGTGCCGACGCCCCAGGAGGGGACGGCGACCTGAAAACTCTCCGCTTTCGCTACCAGGTTTTCAATCTCAACATTCTGTCGTCGAAGTTTTTTAGCGAGATAGGCGAAGTCCTCTTCAACCCAGTCCTTTGACTTCTGGTTTTGCTCGGAGATGAAAGAGTCTTCAATCTCAAAGTGCCGAGTCATAGTCATGCTCCAGTGGCACAGACTTCAGTCTGTGATGGTCAAACGCAGAAGTCGCTGCATCCTCTTCTAATTTACACAGACTGAAGTCTGTGCCACTCAAACCTGCGCTACCTTAAGAACCCATCCTGCAGGCCACCGTCGACCGGAATGACGTGACCTGTGGTTTTCGATAGCCGCCGCGAAATCAACAGAAAGATTGCTTCAGCCTGATCTTCCGGTTCAATCGGCGTCTGGGTCAGAGATCTTTTGGCGTAGAACGATGCCAGCTTGTCGCGCAGTTCCTCAGTCGACTCATCCTCCGCAAAAGCGACCTGGTATTTTGTCAGCGAGGCGATCACGCGATCTCTTGGAAACATCGTACTGCCCTTCACTACCGTCGCCGGCGCGACCGCGTTCACGCGTACCAGCGGGGCCATTTCGACCGCCAACTCTCTCACCAGATGATTGGCGGCTGCTTTGCTCGTGTCGTACGCGAGGCTCCCTTTTTTCGCCACCACAGCATTGGCGCTGGTAGTCACCACGATATTGCCCGGCAGTTTTTGCTTCGCGAAAATTTTGTAAGCTTCATCAGCCACGATGTACACGCCGGTCACGTTAATCCCAAACGTCCGCGTCCACAAAGTGTCTTCGATCCGGCCGGTCTTGTCGGGCGGCACGAAGATGCCGGCGGTGATCACCACCGAATCAACACCACCGTACGCGAGTATTGCATCCGCGAACATTTGGGCCACGCTATCGCGTCTGGTGATGTCACAGCCTAATCCGATGGCCGGCCCACAATCGCTGATGCCGGTGCCCCCGACACCGATCCCTGGGCCGTACTCGTCGATAATCTCCTGCGCCGTTGCTTTCGCGGCAGCTTGGTCGAGATCGACACAGACGATGTGCGCGCCTTCTTTCACCAGACGGTGCGCAGTGGACTTCCCAATGCCGGCGCCCGCTCCGACGATCACGACGATGCGCCGGTCCAGCTCTTTCTCGGGCGGCATGCGTCGCAGCTTCGCCTCTTCCAAAGGCCAGTATTCAATGTCGAAAGCTTCCTGCTGGTCCATCGCTTCGTACTGATCGATGGCCTCTGCGCCGCGCATGACCTCGATGGCGCAGTTGTAGAACTCGGCGGTCACTCGCGATTCGCTCTTGTTCTTTCCCCAGGCGATCATCCCCAGTCCGGGAATCAACACCACCGTGGGATTAGGATCGCGCATGGCGGGTGAATCGGGCCGCTTGCACTTTTCATAGTAGGCTGCGTAATCCCCTGCGTACTGCACCAACCCCTCGGCAATCGCCTGAGTCAGCAGCGCGAGATCGCCACTCGCTGGATCCCAATTTACAAAGAGCGGTTTGATCTTCGTGCGCAGAAAGTGATCGGGGCACGAAGTTCCCAGTTCGGCCAGACGCGGACCATCGTGACTGTTAACGAACCGCAGCATTTTCTCGTCATCCTGCACCGTCGCGACAAAACGTTTGGAAAGCGAAATCTGTCCGCGCAGCGAGGGAATGATCTCAGTTTGCATGCGCCGGCGCTCGGCCTCCGGCAAGGGTTGATGTTTTTGCCCGCCAAAGGTCTGCTCGCCTCGATCATGCTGCTCAATGTAACGGGCCGCGCGATCGATAATTTCCAGCGCCGTCTCGTAACAGCTCTTGTCATCGTCGCTCCACGAACTCATTCCGTGATGGCCCAGCAAAATCCCGCGGGCCTGAGGATAGTCCTTGATCAACTCTTCAATCTGGAGACCAATATCAAAGCCCGGTCTTTGCCAGGGTACGTAGATCACTTCGTCGCCATAAATCTCTTTGGTCAGCTTCGCCTGATTCACCGAGGCCGCCACTGCGATCACCGCATTCGGGTGGAGGTGATCCACGTGCTGGTAAGGGACCAGCGTGTGCAACGGCGTATCGATCGAACAGGCGCGCGGGTTGAGATTAAAGACGCAGTGGCTGTACATCGGATACATTGCGTCCTCGACCGGGGTCTTCGGTCCCCGTTCGGGATCGCCGAGATAGACCGATTTCATCGAGCGCACTTTGTCGAGATAGAGCGAGGCGAAGCCGTCTCGCTTAGCGGTTCGCAGGTCACCGCCGGAACCCTTCACCCACAATACTTCGACGGCTTCGCCGGTCAGCGGATCTTTCTCCGTAATCTTTGACGAAGTGTTACCGCCGCCGGTATTGGTCAGGGTAAGATCTTCACCCAGCTTGTTGGATCGATAAACCAGGCGGTCTACTCCTGATAACTTGCTGGCAATTTCGTCCTGCCAGAGATATCTGACAAACACAAATTGTTCCCTTTTGCTCGTTTGCGTGCTCATCGTAATTCAATTTTCAGATCTCAGATTTCATATCTGAGATCTGAAATCCCAAAGCCACTCAATTTGCTCCAAACCTATTGCTCATCATTTACGAAAACAGAAGCTTCAGCATATCGTCCTTCCACCCGCTTAGCGAACTCTTCATCACCTCGCTTAATTCAGTGGCGCGCATCTGCGACATGGCGTCGACGATCTTCTCATGCATGATCGCGCTTTCCGTGTAAGACTCGGGTTCGCGACGCGTCTTCATGACGAAGAAAGCAAAAAGCGGAACTGTTACCCGTTCGAGCGCATCAACCAGATAACTATTGCCGGACATGACCCAGATTTTGCGATGAAAATCGAGATCGCTTTCGTAAAACCGGTCCATATCAAGCTCGGCCGCGGCCTGCTTCATCCTCTTTATTATGCCGCGGAGTTCTTCAATGTCTGCGGTGGTGACATTCTCGCGCGCCCACTCGATCGCCAGTCCCTCCAACTCGACCCGCAAGCGAAATATCTGCTTGATGTCGGCGGGCTCGAGTTTGGTGACGGTTGTTCCCTTGTAAGGAGTGCGCTGGACAAATCCGTGATTCTCCAGCTGGATCAGGGCTTCGCGCACCAGAGGGATGCCGGCGCCTACCTGTTGCGCGATCCGGGCTTCGACTATTGATGCGCCGGGCGGAATCGAGCCGGTGAGGATAGCTTCCTTAACGGCTCGCACAACTTGATCCCGCTTGGAGATTGGTTGAATCACTTCAAGCATGGCAGTAATTCTCAGTTCGGTTTTTAGACAGAAACGGATTTACGTTTCTTCATCTTCATGAAGCGTTTGGAAAGGAGCACCTCTGAACGATGCTCCGGGCAAGCCATATTCAGGATTGTGTGATTAATCGTAACGAGGAAATCGGCCGGCCGCCCGCGAAACTTTCCGGTGAGTGGTGGCTCGCTCAGGTATTCAACGAGATTCTCGCGCACCAGCTTCCAAAACTGCCGTGGCGAGATCCATACACTGCCGCCACGACACATGATTTTCGCTGAGCGTTTGGTCTTACTGGACACAATACACCCCAGACTAAGCCCTAATGGGAATCTCGCCAAGCACCGCAAATTGCTGGGTTTTTGCACGAGCGCCGCGCAGTTTATACCGATGTAACACAGATTACAAGATCATAATATGATCTTTTTCTGTGATGACCTTGAGTCTTAGGTCCGGTTAGATTTGACAAGGTCTGGGGCGGTGGCTCTGCCACTCCGATGGGCGGCAAGTCTTGGACTTGCCGGCTCTGGGCTTACTATTCTCCGGTCTCCGACCATGGTCATAGACCGCGAACTCTCAAAGAACCCTTTTCGGCAAGTCAGAGACTTGCCGCGCATCAGAGTGGCAGAGCCATCGGAAAGACGTGTGCTTCTTAATTCCCTGGATTTGGGGCGGCAGATGTACGAGTGAGTTCTATTCCACGCGGAACCAATCAAAGTCGGCGTATCCCATTTCCGAATTTGGACCGGTGCTGACGGCGAAGATACCCACCTTTGATCCTATCCATCTTCCCGGCCGGGCTGTAAATGGTTTTCCTATCGAAGTAAACGAGGTCCCATCGGTGCTAAAGCTGAAATTCGCCATCGCGTTCTCCTCAACTTTCACCCGCAGCCAGAACGGCGTCTGGTTAAGCTTCACCCCGGGCGTTTCAACCTCGGCCGCGCCCTTGTCCGCGCTCATGCAAACCGTCTGCGAAACATAGAGTCCGTCCTGCTGCTTCTTCACGGAAATGTAAGCGTAATCAGTGCCGGTCACGATTAGGCCTGCTCTATCGGCATCATTGCGAGCCGTAAAATTGATCCTGGTTGTTGCGGTAAACGCGGGCGCGGGAAACTTTTGCAGCAGAAGGTTCGGAACGTCCCAAAAGTTTTTGGCGCCACCCGCCGCCGGAATATTGAAGAGTCTTAGCAAACCATATGCGGCCGAAGGCAGCGCCCAGTTAGTCTGCGGATTCGCCTGCCATTGCCACTGGAGGCCGAGTCGATCCGAGTTGAATTCGTCCGTGTCGACCGGTGTCGCTCTGGGAATACTTCCCAGGACGTTTGGCTTCTTAAACATTGACACGGGCTCGCCCGTGCCGTCGCCATCAGGATCGCTGCCGATCACCGGCCAGTCATTTATCCACTTCATCGGCTGCAGATGAACTATGCGGCCGTAAGCGCCTTTGTCCTGAAAATGAATGAACCAGGACTCGCCCGACTGTGTCTCGACCCAGGCGCCTTGATGTGGTCCATTGATGTTCGTCTGACCCTGCGCCAAAACCACCCTGCGTTCGTACGGGCCATAGATGTTCTTTGAGCGCAGCGCCAATTGCCAGCCTGTCTCAACTCCACCGGCCGGTGCGAAGATGTAATAAAAACCGTTCCGCTTATAAAGCTTCGGGCCTTCGACCGTGGGATCGTTCGCGTGGCCATCAAAAACCATCACGCCCTCATCGAGCAGTCTGGTTCCGTCCTCGCTCATCCGACTGATCACGAGAAGGCTCTTGATGCCGGAGCGGCTGCGCGCGAACGCGCTAACCAGATATGCCTTGCCGTCGTCATCCCAGAACGGGCAAGGATCGATCCAACCCCTGGCTTCTTTGATCAGACGTGGCTCGGACCAGGGACCGGCCGGGTCCTTTGCCTTTACCAGGTAAATTCCGAAATCGGGGTCAGGGTAAAAGATATAGAACTCGCCGTTGTGATAACGAATGGCCGGCGCCCAAACGCCGTTTCCGTGTTGCGGGCGATTAAAGACATCGAAGGGCGGCTGGCGTGGTAACGCATGACCGACGATGGTCCAATTAACCAAATCCTGTGAATGCAGAATCGGCAGACCGGGCGCCGCATTGAAACTCGAGGCGACCAGATAAAAGTCTCGCCCCACGCGCACCACGTCAGGATCTGAATAGTCAGCGTGGATAATCGGGTTCCGATAGGTGCCATCCCCTTTGTCGGCCACCCAAACTTTCGAGACGGACGTTTGCGCAGAGATTGGCCGCCAGACCAAAATTGTCAGCAGCAGGATTAGCGCAGCGCGGCAGTAGTCAGGACGAGTCACCTTAGGATTTTCGGACACGAGAACAACACGCGAAATCGGGTTTGCAGCTCAACTCAAAGTGCCAATAATCTCACAAAGTTGTTTTCATGACACCCAAACGTGTGTTAAAGACGGTACGCACGCCTCCGGCGTGCTTCTATGATCAGACCAGGCACGCCGGCGGCGTGCGCACCATTTGCACGCCAGAGGCGTGCGTACCGAAGGAACACTATGAAGCTTATCAAACATTGCTGGCCGGCCATCCTGATAATCATTTTTCCGGCCTTTTCCCATGTCGCGCTTGAAAGCGCGCGGACGCAGGCCCAAACGGCCGGGAAGCAGGTTACCATCAAGGCCGTCAACAAATTGTCGCTCGCGCGTCCCAGCCAAACGATCGAGATCATGGCTAAAGACCTGACGGCGTTGGGCGAGAAGGATCTCAACAAGATGCATGTATGGGACACTGCCGGTAAAGAGGTGCTGAGCCAGTCAGTCGACACAGACTTCGACGATTATCACCTGCCCGACATGATAATTTTTCAGGCTGACTTTGCGCCGAATCAAACTCAGACTTTCACGGTGACGGCGGGAGCCAAACGCGAATACAAAAAAGATGATTTCCGCGCCTACGGACGTTTCGTGCGCGAACGTTTCGATGATTTTGCCTGGGAAAACGATCTGATTGCCCACCGGACCTATGGCAAAGCGCTGATCACCTGGAAGGGTGAACCGCTGACCAGCAGCGCGATCGACATCTGGACGAAGCGCACTGCAAAACTGGTCGTTAACGATTGGTACATGGTCGACAACTATCACGTCGATTTGGGCGAAGGCATGGACAACTACTCAGCCGGCCCGACTCGCGGCTGTGGCGGCAGCGGCCTGTGGGCCAACAATCAACTTTTCGCGCCGACGAACTTTGTCGATTCGCGGGTGCTGACCAATGGCCCAATCCGCGTGATGTTCGAACTGGTTTACGAACCCTTCGACGTGGACGGCGTGAAGGTTTCGGAAGTGGTGCGCATCTCGCTCGACGCCGGCAGTCAGCTTGATCACTTTGAAACCTCTTTGACCACGCAACCGGCCAACAAAGAATTGTCCCTGGCCGTCGGCATCAAAAAGGCCAAAGACCAACAGAAAGAATTCAATCCCGAGCATGGCTGGCTGGCTATCTGGGAGCCGTCCGAAAAAAACCAGGGGATGCAGGGACTGGCCGCGATCGTCGATCCGCGCGCCTTCGACAAGCAAGCGGAAGATACGCGTAACAACCTGGTAGTTCTGAAACCGGCGGCTGGAAAGACGTCATACTGGGCCGGTTTCGCCTGGGACCGGGCCGGCAAAATCGCTTCGGCCGCAGCCTGGAAGAAATATGTTGATGACTTCGCTCAGGGCGTACTGGCGCCGATCGAAGTCACTGTGTCTAATTGATCTGAGATCTTGATATCTCAGATCTGAAATCTGAAATTTGAGATCTGAATGTTTTCACCACTATGGAGAGCCACCGCATGCGTTTATCAGCCGCGAACTTAACCAGGAGCAGTTGTTTACTCCTTCTGGTCTTCCCTTTTCTTTTTGTCGCCACCGCCATTGCTCAGAACGCATCACTGTCACGCCAGGGCGCCGACACAGTGCTGACAATCTGGAAGGACTATCCCGGAGCGACCACCGGACGAACTCCCCGATGGACTTACGAGCAGGGCGTGGTGCTTTTGGGAATCACCCAGGTCTGGAAGAAGACCGGTGACCAAAAGTACTTCGATTACATTCGGCAGACGCTCGATCATTATGTTGCCGACGACGGCACCATCCGGACTTACCGGGCTGAAGAATACAATCTCGACAACGTGCTGCTGGGAAGAATGCTGCTGCTGCTTTATCGCGAAACGAAAGCAGAGAAATATCGGAAAGCCGCTGATCTGGTGCGATCTCAGTTAAGTAAACATCCGCGAACTTCGGAAGGCGGATTCTGGCACAAGCAGATCTACCCATCGCAGATGTGGCTCGACGGCCTGTACATGGCCGAGCCTTTTTATGCCGAGTACGCAGCCACGTTTCGTGAAGACGCAGCCTTCGATGACATCGCCAAACAATTCATCCTCGCCGAACGGCACACCCGCGACGACAAGACGGGACTGCTCTATCACGGATGGGACGAGTCAAGAAAGCAACGCTGGTCTGATCCGACCACCGGACGCTCGCCGAATTTCTGGGGACGGGCGATGGGCTGGTATGCGATGGCTTTGGTCGACACCCTCGATTACTTTCCGAAAGCCCATCCCAAGAGAGTTGAGCTGATCGCCATCCTCAGGCGTCTGGCAACCGCCGTCGCAAAATATCAGGACCAGAAAGCCGGCCTCTGGTACCAGGTCGTCGACAAGGCGGAAGGCAAAGGTAACTATTTTGAATCGTCAGCCGCGGCGATGTTTGTCTACGCGCTCGCCAAAGGCGCACACATGAAGTATCTGCCGGCTTCCTCGCTGCGGGTGGCTGAGAAGGCCTACCGCGCAATGTTGAGCCAATTCGTCGAGACGAAACCGGATGGCCTGGTAGATTACAAAGGGACAGTCAGCGTGGCCGGCCTCGGAGGCAATCCTTATCGCGACGGCAGTTATGAATACTATTTAAGCGAAAAGGTCGTGACTAATGATCCAAAAGGTTACGGCGCGTTTATCATGGCGGCCGCTGAGATGGAGCCGGCAAAAAAGAAGAAGAAAGTCTAGCAGGCTGCTGGAAACTAAATTCAAATTGCTGGAGCCGATAATTTGGAGTGCGGCGACTCGTCGCCGCTTTAGCGCCGCACGTTAGATTGCTACTAATTTCAATACTTGCTTCGGTGCTAATGCAAAAGCGGCGACGAGTCGCCGCACTCCAAAATCGTGGCAACTAATCAGATGAATTTTCTCGGGCTCGACGTGGGGACCGGCGGGTCGCGCGCGGTCGTCATCGACATGACAGGCAGCGTCGCCGCGGCTGCTACGGTCGAGCACCAGCCGTTTACCTCTCCTCATCCCGGATGGGCCGAACAGGATCCGCGGGATTGGTGGCGCGCCTCCGAAGCTGCGATTCGCGCGGTCTTAAACGAAGTCGAGCCGCAATCAATCAAAGCGATTGGTTTGTCGGGACAGATGCACGGATCGGTCTTGCTCGATGCCAGAGACGAATCGCTGCGCCCGGCTCTTATTTGGTGCGATCAGCGCACCGCCGATCAATGCCGGGCCATAACCGAAAAGGTCGGCGCTCAAAGTCTAATCGAACTTACCTGCAACCCCGCGCTCACCGGTTTCACCCTTCCCAAAATGCTCTGGGTGCGCGAGCACGAACCCGAAGTCTGGCAACAAACTCGCTCGGTTCTGTTGCCGAAAGATTATGTGCGACTGCGGCTCAGCGGAGATAAAGCCACCGACGTGGCGGATGCTTCGGGCACTCTGCTGCTGGATGTCTCGGCGCGGAAATGGTCCAGGGAGATGCTGGCCGCGACCGAGATCGACGAAAAACTTCTGCCGGCGGTCTACGAATCGACTGAGATCACGGGCACCGTTTCCGCGACAGGTAATCAGGCGACCGGTTTACCGAAAGGGACGCCAATCGTCGCCGGTGGAGGTGATCAGGCTGCGGGCGCTGTCGGCATGGGAATCGTTCGGGCGGGGACGGTGAGCGCAACCATCGGCACCTCGGGCGTGGTCTTCGCGGCCAGCGACAAACCTTCACTCGACCCAAAAGGTCGGGTCCACACCTTCTGCCATGCATTGCCGAACCGCTGGCACGTGATGGGAGTGACGCAGGGCGCGGGGCTGTCTTTACGCTGGTTTCGCGATCAGTTTGGCGCCGGCGAAGACGACGGCCGAGATCCATACGAACGGCTCACCGAAGAAGCGGCCCAGGTTCCGTCTGGTGCCGACGGTTTGCTGTGGACGCCTTATCTGATGGGCGAACGGACCCCTCATCTTGATCCGAATGCGCGGGCAGCGCTGGTCGGCTTGACGGCCAGTCACACTCGCGCTCATGTGGTGAGGGCTCTGCTTGAAGGTGTCGCTTTTAGTCTGCGCGACACTCTCGAGATATTTCGGGAAATGCAGGTGCCGGTGAACGAGATCCGTCTGGGCGGAGGCGGCGCCCGCTCAAAACTCTGGCGCCAAATTCAGGCCGATGTTTACGGGCGCGAGGTCGCCACGGTAAGGGCCGAAGAAGGCGCAGCGTATGGCGCGGCGATTCTGGCCGGCGTCGGCGCCGGCGCCTGGCCCTCCGTCGATGCTGCCTGCGAAGCAGTCGTGAGCGTAGCGGATCGCGTGCAGCATGACGCAGATTCGGCAAGGCTTCTGGAGAAGCAATATGCTCGCTTCAGAATGATTTATCCGGCCCTGCGCGCAGTTTCGTAACGGTCATTTACGGTACGCACGTCTGGCGTGCTCTTACTGGTACGCCGCCTCCGGCGGGTTTTGTCGCAATGGTTTAGCACGCCGGAGGCGTGCGTACCGTCATAAAGTTCTTGACTCTGCGCAGTTAGCGCTCCAGAATCCTGCGCCATCTGAAATCAGAGCCATGTGGCACGCGCGTCTTGCGCGTGTTTCACACGGGCGGGACGCCCGTGCCACTTTCAATGTCGGAGAATAAGAGAATGAAATCAAAATCATCTTTACTTTTTGTAGGCCTGCTTACCATTTCGTTACTGGCAATCGGTGGGTGTAAGAACCAGGCCGCAGGCAAACGCCACAAACTGGCTTTCGTTACCAACAATGCTTCCGACTTTTGGACGATAGCGCGCAAGGGCACTGAAAAAGCCGGCGCGGAACTTCCCAATGCCGAGATCGAATTCAAAATCGATTCTGATGGCACCGCGGCCGAACAGCAGCGCATGGTCGAGGAATTACTAGCCAAAGGAACGAACGGAATTGCTATCAGCCCGGTCGATCCGGTGAATCAGTTGCAGATGTTGAATCGCGCAGCGCAACAATCCGTGGTCGTCACCCAGGACAGCGATGCGCCCGCCAGCAATCGTGTCTGTTACATCGGCACCGACAATGTAGCCGCCGGAAGACAGGCCGGTGAACTCGTAAAAGAGGCGTTGCCGCAGGGCGGCAAGATAATGGTTTTCGTAGGTAGCCTGGACGCTGCCAATGCGCAACAACGCTATCAGGGCCTGAAAGAGTCTTTGCAGGGTTCGAACATTCAGATCCTGGATGTCCGCACAGACAGCACGGATCGAGTTCGCGCTAAATCAAACGCTTCAGATACTCTGGTCAACCAACCGGACATCGCCGGCATGGTCGGTTTGTGGTCGTATAACGGTCCGGCAATTCTGGGCGCCGTGCGCGATGCCGGAAAGATCGGCAAGGTCAAGATCATTGCGTTCGACGAGGAAGACGAGACGCTCCACGGAATTAAGGAAGGCGCGATCTTTGCGACCGTGGTCCAACAGCCTTTTGAGTTTGGTTATCAGTCGATGAAGTTGATGGCTAAGATCCTTGACGGAGATCGTTCAGGCATCCCGGCAAGTAAGCAAATCTTCGTACCGACGCTCGCGATTAAGAAAACTGAAGTCGAAGAGTTTACGAAGAAGATTCAGACGCTGCGCGGCCGTTAGTTTGAACAGAGTCAGTACCACCTCCGTGAGGAGGTGGGATAAGGAGGTGTTGCCAGTAAATGACGGTCCCTCCTGAACCCATCCGCTCACGCGGATGGTACTGATCTCGTGCATTGAAAACGTTTCTAACCCAATGCGTCCACTCCTTCAAATGTCGGCTATCAGCAAGCGCTTTCCGGGGGTGGTTGCGCTTGAAAACGTGCACCTGAAGGTTGACGCGAGTGAAATCGTCGGACTGATCGGCGAAAACGGCGCCGGCAAATCCACCTTGATGAAAATCCTGGGTGGAGTCATTCAGCCGGACCTGGGAGCAATTGAGCTCGACGGCGAAAAGGTCGTCATCGGCTCTCCCAGAGAAGCGAGCGGGCGCGGAATCGAATTCATTCATCAGGAACTGAGTGTCCTGGACAATCTCGACGTAGCCGCAAACGTCTTTCTGCGGCGTGAACCAACGAAGGGTGGCTGGTTGAAACTGATCGATCACCAGCGCCTCTATCGCGAAGCCGACGCTCTGTTGCAGAGACTCGGGCTGGATATTTCCAGCCGCACTCCACTCGCCAAACTTTCGCTCGCGCAGCAGCAACTGGTGGAAATTGCCCGCGCCATTTCCGCCGGGGCCCGGATCGTAATCATGGACGAGCCGACCTCGAGTCTCACTCTTTCCGAGGTCCGCCGCTTGATCGAAATTGTCAGAGACCTCAAGGCGAGCGGCGTCAGTGTCGTGTACATCTCGCATCGTCTTCATGAGGTGGAAGAAATCTGCGATCGCGCGGTGGTGCTGCGCGACGGTCACAATGCCGGTGAACTTGCGCGCACTGAAATCAACCATGATCGCATGGTGCGCATGATGGTTGGCCGGGACCTGAAAGACCTTTTCAACTCCGGCAGCCAGCACGCAGTGGACCCGAAGTCAGCTGATTGGTTTTCAGTTCGCGGTTTTCGCACCACCAGATACCCTCATGAAGCCGTCTCGATCAGCCTGGCCCGAGGCGAGGTCCTCGGAGTCGCCGGCCTGGTGGGAGCCGGCCGGACTGAGCTGGCCAAAACGATATTCGGAATTGATCCCAGCCTTGGCGGCGAGATTTTGCTGGATGGAAAGCGGATTGCCATCAACGGTCCGAACGACTCAATCGCGCAGGGCATCTACCTGATCCCCGAAGACCGGCGCACCTGCGGACTGATTGTCGACATGAATATCCGTGAGAACGTATCTCTGCCGAAATTGAATCGATTTGCCCGCCTGGGTCTGATCCAATTTGGGAAAGAAAGAACTGCGACAAAGAAGGCCTGTCAATCAATCAACGTGAAAGCGCCTTCGATTGAGATGAAGGCCGCGAACCTCAGCGGCGGGAACCAGCAGAAAGTCGTGCTGGCGAAATGGCTCACGCTTTCGCCCCGAGTTTTGATCTTTGACGAGCCGACCCGCGGCATCGACGTCGGCGCGAAAGCCGAAATTTACGCGTTGATTCGTGAACTGGCGAACCAGGGAGTTTCGGTCATTGTCATTAGCAGCGAGATGGAGGAAGTGCTGGGCATCAGCGATCGCATTGCGATCATGCATGAAGGTAAAATCACCGGCGTGCTCGGGCGCGAGCAATTCAGCGAAGAAGCAGTGATGGCCTTCGCTACCGGATCAAACAGGCCCGCGCCTGTGGTGGTGTAATTTGAATCGCACGGTTCAGAGTTCAGCTTTTAGGTTGCTGAAAAAATCAGGGGCGAATCTGATTAATGATTTCTCTTCTGTGGTTCTCTGTACCTCTGGTGAGAAAATTTCAGCACAGAGGCACAGCGCGGCAGAGCCGCAACGAAACGCGTTAAGCTCCGGAGGAGCAGAATGTTTATAGTTACACCGATTGCGACCACTCCAAGCTCTGAAGGAGCGCAATGAGGCCTCGGTACACATTGCGCTCCTCCGGAGCCTTGAAACCGTAGATCGTCAGTTGGTCTATAAACATTTCATCCCTTCGGGATTAAGAAACTTTGTCAGAAAAGCAGACTCCTCGAACTTATAACGCGAAGAATCCGGGGAGGATCGACTAACGCACTCGACCTGTTTTTTCAGCAGCCTGCCAGGCTGCCCGTGGTACAAGCTGTCGCTTGACCTCTAAAACTGCGCCGCGCAGATTAGCGAATAATGAAAAAAGAGCTTGGCATCTTCTTACTTCTGGTTTTGCTTTGTGTGATCGTTTCGGTCATCAATCCGAACTTTCTGCTGGCCATCAATCTACAGAACCTCGCGCGCCAAATCGGAATGTTTGGCATCTTCAGCATCGGACTCGGGTTGGTGATCATTACCGGCGGCATTGAACTTTCCGTGGGCTCAATGATGGCGTTGCTCGGGGTGCTGATGTCGATGCTCTTGACCGAATGGCATGTCGGCGTGGCTCTCGCGGTGGTGATTTGCATCGCCATCGGGATGAGTTTGACTCTGATTCACGGTTTGCTGATCACCCGCCTGAACATGCAACCCTTCATCGTGACGCTTTGTGGACTTTTGTTCTATCGTGGCGTGGCGCGTTTCATCACCAAAGACGAGACGAAAGGCTTTGGCACTTCAACGGGTTTGGATTTTCTCAGGTTTCTGGCGAACGGAAACCTATTCGGCATACCGATGCCCTTTGTGCTTTTGATTCTGATCGCACTGGTGACCTGGGTGCTGTTGCATCGCTCGGTTTACGGCCGGTATCTATTCGCTACCGGACGAAATTCTGAAGCGGCGCGTTATGCCGGAATCAATACGCGTTGGACTATTACGATTGCTTACGTGATTGCCGGAGCGCTGACGGCAGTGTCCGGGATCATGTTCGCTTTCTACACCAATTCAGTTTCGCCGGCGAACCACGGAAATGCTTACGAGCTTTACGGAATCGCCGCTGCGGTCCTGGGTGGCTGTTCTTTGCGTGGTGGAGAAGGTTCAGTGATCGGAATCCTAATCGGTGCGGCCCTGCTCCAGGTGCTGCGGAATCTGGTGAACCTGCTCGGGATTCCGAGTTCGCTGGACTTTGCCGTCATGGGCGCCGTCATTCTGATCGGGGTAATGGCTGATCAAATTCTTTCCGAGCGCAGAAATCGCCGGCGCAGGGCAACGGCCGCGGATGCCTGAGACGATTGTTTAAGCTGAATCAAAGATAGTGTCTTACTGTGGGTGGTAACCTAATTTCATCGTGAGTTTTTCTCTAGCCCAGACGTTCACACCTGGCAGCGGAAACCAGCTGCGGAGCAGCGATCAGAGTTAAGCCCAAGGTGAGGCTTTGCGAGCCTTGGGTCATGGTCACTCATATGTTGAGAGCCGCGAAGCGGCGACAGAGAATGAACGTCGTGCTGATTACTCGTGATCGCAGTCGCCCCTTCGGGGCTCGATCATTTTAGATGGTTCGTACCCAAGGATCTCAAAGCCTCACCTTGGGCTTAACTCTGATCGCTGCTCCGCAGCTGGACACTTAGATCAAAGATGACCTGGGAAGAACGCTGGCATCCTCTCCGCGAAGAGTGGGTAATCGTGGCGGCCCATCGCCAGGATCGCCCGTGGAGCGGCGAAGAGCTCGACCACACAAATGCGCCGCGTCCAAGGTATGTGAGTGATTGCTATCTGTGTCCCGGGAATGCGCGGGTAAGCGGCGCATGTAACCCAAACTACGACGGCATTTTCGTTTTCGATAACGATCATCCCTGCGTGGGAGTGAACGCACCTGAGCCGGCCGCGGCGCCGGGAATTCTGCAAAACCGTCCGGCCCACGGAATCGCCCGCGTCGTTTGCTATTCCCCGCGACATGACCTGTCGCTGGCCCAGTTGGAAACTTCTGAGATCGAAAATCTCATTTCTGCCTGGCAGGCGCAATACATCGATCTGTGCGGGCATCCCGAGATCGAACACGTTTTGATCTTTGAGAATAAGGGTGAAGCAGTAGGGGTTTCCAATCCTCATCCTCACTGCCAGATATATGCAAATAACTTTGTCTTCAAAACGATTGAAACTGAGGTGAGGGCGAGCCAGGAACATCTGGCAACTACGGGCCGGATCTTATTTCAGGACGTCATCGATGCTGAACAGAGCGACGGACGCCGGATCATTTATGAAAACCAAACGGCGATTGTTTTCATTCCTTACTTTGCGCGCTATGCCTATGAAGTGTTCGTTGCGCCGCGCCAGAGCCATCCGCACATTGCGGCGCTGAGCGCGACGGAGGTTTCGGACCTGGCCAAAGCGCTGAAAGAAACGACCGTCCGCTTTGATAATCTTTGGCAGACGCCGTTTCCGTACGTGATGCCCTTGCACCAGGCGCCCACAGACGGCGGCGACTATCGCGGGTTTCACTTTCACATTGAATTTCATCCGCCGTTGCGCAAGCCAAATCTGCTGAAGTACCTCGCCGGGCCCGAGATCGGCGGGGGAAATTTTCTCAGCGACACGTCGCCGGAAGAGAAGGCCGCCGAGTTGCGCGCGGTACCAAACGTCTATTATGAAGGTTAGAGCTGGATGACCCTCTCAAATAATCAACAGGAGTTGCTGACGCGACTGAAACGGCTCCACGAAATCATCCGCGACCAAGTCGTGGCCGATTGCGAACGCCTGGCTATCGAGTCGCTTAGCTCGATCGCGCGCGAGGAGGAAGGCGACACCATTTACGCCGTCGATCGGATCAGCGAGGACCTGCTGCTGGAATTCTTTGAGCACGAAATCGCCCCGGTTTCATCTCTGGTCCTGATTGCTGAGGGACTGGCCGGTGGCAAGGTAACCCTGCCGAAAGGAACACCTGAAGCTGATGCTGAGTACCGGATCATTGTCGATCCGATCGACGGCACACGTGGATTGATGTATCAAAAGCGCAGCGCCTGGATACTTACCGGAGTAGCCCCGAACCGCGGAGAGCAAACAGGTCTGACGGACATCGAGCTGGCGATTCAGACAGAGATCCCCCTGGTGAAACAACATTTGTCCGATTGCGTGTGGGCCATCCGCGGCCAGGGAGCATCTGCCGAGCGTTTCGATCGTCTGGCGCGCACTCGCACTCCTTTCAAATTGCATCCGTCGCGCGCTGACAGCATTGCTCATGGTTATGCGCACATATCCCGATTCTTTCCGGGAGCCCGCGAAGAACTGGCGGCGATCGATGAAGAGATTGTGTACGCCGCGCTAGGGCCGGCGGCGCCGGGGAAAGCGCATTGTTTTGAAGATCAGTACGCTTCGACGGGTGGCCAGCTCTACGAATTGATGAGCGGTCATGATCGATTCATCGCCGATGTTCGTCCCTTGATGGAAAATCTGCTGCACCAGCGCGGCGCGCCGCTCGGCATTTGTTGCCATCCCTACGACCTTTGCACCGAGTTGATAGCGCGCGAAGCCGGCGTGATTGTTACCGACGTTCATGGTCGGATGCTGAGCGCTCCTTTGAACGTTGAAGCTGATGTGGCCTGGGCCGGCTATGCGAACGAAGCGATTCGCGCGCAGATCGAGCCGCTCATGCAAACCGCGCTAACGCGACGGGGATTGATTGAGGGATGAGGTCAGTACCGGGAGCGGTAGCGACCGGGTACGCACGCCTCCGGCGTGCCATTCAAGAAGGATCAACGTCAACGCAGGCACGCCAGAGGCGTGCGTACCCGGTCGCTACCGCTCCCGATACTGACTCCAGAGCTAATGGATCAATACGAAATCATCTCCGGCTCGACCCACGGATTAAGTGACACCGGCGATTTCATTGATTCACTCGATCGCCTGGTCGCTTCCCTTCCCAACGACTGGCGCAGTCTTTTCAAATCCGAAAGAGAATTGATCGTCACTCGCGCTCCCGGACGGCTCGACGTCATGGGAGGCATTGCAGATTACTCCGGCTCTCTGGTTTTGCAGTTACCAATTCAGGCCGCGGTGCATGTTGCGCTACAGCGCAACGAAAGTCGAAGACTTCGAATCGCAAGCTTGCCGGACGCTTCCGGATCACACGCACGGCTCTTTGAAATGGAGCTGTCAGAGATTCGCCAGTTTCGCGACTACGAATCTGCACGAACTCGTTTCGCGGCTGATTTTGAAAGTCACTGGGCCGCCTACGTGGCCGGAGCCCTGTTGGTGTTGAGTCTTGAGAGGAATTGCGTGTTCGAGGACGGCATCAGCATCCTCATAAAATCAGCAGTGCCGGAAGGAAAGGGTGTCAGTTCCTCGGCTGCGCTCGAAGTCGCATCCATGCAGGGGTTGGCCGCCGCTTACGAAACTAAGATTTGCGCGCGAGAACTGGCCCTGTTATGTCAGCAGGCGGAAAACCTGGTCGTGGGAGCGCCGTGTGGTGTGATGGATCAGATGACCGCATCGTGCGGCGAAGCGAATCACCTGCTGGAACTCCTCTGCCAACCTGCCGATTTGCAGGGTGTCGTCGCCTTCCCGGAAGAGCTGGAAGTTTGGGGTCTTGATTCCGGCATTCGTCACTCGATTAGTGGTTCCGACTATCGAACCGTGCGCACCGCTGCGTTCATGGGCTACCGAATCATAGCCGATCGCGCGGGATTGGAGGTGCGGCCAGCCGAGTCCCCAGGCCACTTGCAGATTGATGATCCAAAATGGAAAGGTTATCTTGCGAACTTCACGCTGGAAGAATTCGAGACTCAGTATGCGACGATTCTTCCCGCGCAGATGAGCGGCGCGGAATTTCTTAAGGTCTACGGCGGGATCACCGACGGCGTGACTGAGGTTGACCCGGGCAGAGATTATCCAGTGCTGGCCGCAACCCGTCATCCTGTCTACGAAAATGCGCGGGTCAGATCATTCGCAGAGATTCTGCGCGGCGGGCAGGCTGTTGACCACGCTCGGGTCCTCGGTGATTTGATGTATCAATCGCATGAGAGTTATTCGCAATGTGGTCTGGGCTCGGACGGAACAGATCGGATAGTTGATTTAGTGAGGCGCTCAGCCGGCGGCGATCTCTACGGAGCGAAAATAACTGGTGGCGGCAGTGGCGGTACGGTCGCGATTCTGGGCCGGCGTGGCAGTGATGAAATCAAAATGATCGCTGCCAGGTATCGTGAAGAGACCGGTTACGAACCAACAGTCATTTCCGGTTCGTCGCCGGGCGCGAATACTTTTGGTTATTTGAAGTTGCAGGCGTAGTTCAAAAAGTAGATCTAACCGTCAGAAAGCGCACGGAGTGCGCGACAGCATAAAGCCCGGGGCGTGAGCCCCGGGAACACTGCACCAGAATTACCAAGCCCGCGGAGCGGGCGACAGATCTCGGGGGCTCCAATTAGCCGAGAGTATTTCATTTTTGTCGTAGTGATTGAACATCAGAATGATTCGCGAACGGCTGTCGCCCGCTTCGCGGGCTCGAAACAATCGCTCTCTGGATCCTGGGGCTTACGCCCCAGGGTTAATGCTGTCGCCCGCTTCGCGGGCTGCGTGATTGAACTAAAAAGTTGCCCTCCTAAGGGAGAGGGAGTCAACTGGTACAAAAACCGAGGAACCGATGAAACTCAAGACAAAATTTTCATTTACACTTTTGGTGTGCACGCTGATCTTGATCCTTAACGCTGTTGCCCAGGGCCAGGCCGGCGTGCAAAGAAATGATTTCGGCAAAACAGCGGAAGGTCAAAACGTCGATATCTACACTTTGACGAATAGCCGCGGCGCTGAAGCGAAGATTACCAACTATGGGGGGATCGTCACGTCCCTCAAAGTGCCGGATCGCACCGGGCAACTAAGCGATATCGTCCTCGGCTTTGACAATCTCGACGCCTACCTAAAAGGCCATCCCTACTTTGGCGCGCTTATCGGCCGCTATGGAAATCGGATCGCCAAAGGCCGCTTCAGTCTCAACGGTGTCGAATACAAACTGGCTGTCAACAATGGCGCCAACCATTTGCACGGCGGCATCAAAGGGTTCGACAAGGTAGTTTGGAATGCGAGGCCTTTGAAAGTTGCGAACGGCGCCGCGCTGGTTCTGACTTATCAAAGTAAGGACGGAGAAGAAGGCTATCCGGGAAATCTCTCAGTCAAAGTCACCTACACCCTGACGAACCGGAACGAGCTGAAGATTGAATATTCAGCGACGACCGACAAAGACACCGTCATCAATCTCACTCATCATTCGTATTTCAATCTCGCCGGTCAGGGCGAAGGCGACATTCTCAAACACAGTCTGTTCCTCAATGCGAACCGCTTCACGCCGACGGACGAAGGGTCAATCCCGACGGGTGAATTACGAAGTGTGCACAAAACTCCTTTCGACTTTCTGCAAGCTACCGAGATTGGTGCGCGCATCAACGAGGCCGATCAGCAATTGCAATTCGGCAAAGGTTACGATCACAACTTTGTGCTCAATGGAAGAATGGGAACGATGCGTCTGGGTGCCAGAGTTTACGAGGCGGGCACGGGGCGAGTGATGGAAGTGTGGACTACCGAGCCCGGCATGCAATTCTACACCGGAAATTTTCTCGACGGCACGCTCACGGGCATAGACGGCAAGGTATATCAACAGCGTTACGGCTTTTGTCTCGAGACCCAGCACTATCCCGATTCGCCGAATCAACCAAAATTTCCCAGCACGGTACTCAGAAAAGGCGGGCGCTATCACACGGTGACGGTCTATAAATTTTCAACTCGACGTTAAGTTTTGTGGGAGCGTCCCGCGGGGGTCATGATGTCAGTACCGGGAGCGATAGCGACCGGGTAACAGCTGGCAATCTCGATTATGGCTGTCGGATTGACCCGGTCGCTATCGCTCCCGGTACTGACCTCACCGGCATTACGGTTGAACAACTTTTTGGCGAAGGCAAATATCAGGAACTCAATATGATCTTAGTTACAGGCGGCGCAGGATACATCGGCAGCGTCACGGCAGAACTACTTCTGGAACGCGGTGAGCGCGTGGTCATTCTCGACAATCTGGATCGAGGCCATCGTCACGCCATCCCTGGCGGAGCGATCTTCTACGAAGGCAATGTTGGTGATCGCCAGCTGACGTCGCGAATTGCTCAGGAGCATGAAATTGAAGCGTGCATACACTTCGCGGCACTCGCCTACGTCGGAGAGTCCGTCTCGGAACCGGCACGCTACTTCCAAAACAATATCGAGCAGGGTTTTGCTTTGCTTGATTCGCTGCGAGCGGCCGGTGTTCGGCGCCTGGTTTTTTCGTCAACCTGCGCCACTTACGGCGAACCACAGCGGGTGCCTATTTCGGAAGACCATCCTCAGAACCCGACAAATCCTTATGGCTGGACCAAGCTGATGATGGAAAAAATCATGCAAAGCTTCGATCAGGCCTACGGTCTGCGCTTTATCGCTCTGCGCTACTTCAATGCGGCCGGCGCGACGCGCGATCGCGGCGAGGCACATTTTCCCGAAACCCATCTGGTCCCCAACGTTCTGGCCGCGGCCCTGGGACAAATTCCTGAACTGTCGGTCTTTGGCGACGACTATGAAACGCCTGACGGTACCGCCATTCGCGATTATGTGCATGTAGCCGACCTGGCCAGGGCTCATATTCTCGCTCTGGATTATCTGCGTTCAGATGGCCAGTCTGATTGTTTCAACCTGGGCACCGGTCATGGCTATTCGGTGAAAGAAGTGATCGAAACTGTGCAAGAAGTCACCGGTCTTAATGTTCCTTTCAGGATTGAGCCGCGCCGCCCCGGCGATCCATCGCGGTTGGTCGCTGATGCAGCAAAGGCCGAAACGGTTTTGGGTTGGCAGCCGGAGCATCAGACTTTGGCTTCGATCATTCGCACTGATTGGGAATGGCGAGCGAAGCTAACCCCACCAACGAAGTAAGGTCGAAAGAGGGTATGTCAGAACCGCGAGCGGTAGCGACCGGATCAGGAAGAGCCGCGAAATTCATCTCGGCCGCTTCGCTGTAATCCTTTTACACGAGGTTTCGCTTTTGATTCGAGGAGACTTCCTGATCCGGTCGCTACCGCTCGCGGTTCTGACACACCCTGTAAACGCCTGGGCTACGGAAAATCATTTCAAATTAGGGCACTACCGCTATGTTCCCGGGCGCAGGTGCATCTGCAGGAACTTTATGAACTGCTCCCAGTCCGAGGGAATAGTTCCATGCCCGCCCGCGTGTTCGTAATAGCCAAGCATATGCATGATTGGTTGTCCGGCGGTAGGCATCTGATCAGTATCCAGTCCCTGTCGGCCCAACAAATGGTACACCGGCCCGGCGGCGACGGCGGCCAGAAACTCGCCCTTTGGATCAGACCAAAAATCAGTATCGCCTGTTTGCAACAGCAGGGGCCGCGGCGCGATCAAGGCAATCAGCAAATGGGCATCGACGGGAAACTGATCTACACGATCGCCGTAGTTCTGATAGTTCGCCGCGAACTGATAGGGATAGCGAGTTGGCGCCACCAGGTGCTTGACGGTCTCGCCGTAGTTGCGCCGGCTGAGCGCCGCGCCACCTTCGCCCGAGCAACTGGCAATCACCAAAGCGAAGCGCGGATCGTGCGCACCCGCCCAGAGCACTGTCTTGCCGAGGCGTGACACTCCGAAGATCGCCACCCGCTTTGCATCAACACCTTTGTCTGTTTCGAGATAGTCGAGGGCCCGGCTCAGGCCCCACGCCCAGGCGGAAATCGCACCCCATTCATCTGGCGCCGGATCTTTCTGGCCGGGCTTGAGATACAACTGTCGCACGCCGGACGGAAGGCCACCTTCAAAGTCCGGGTCAATATCGCCGTAGTAAACCGTCGCCACACCGATGCCGCTGTCGAGTAGCGGGCCGACATTCAGTCGCCCAAAATTCGAGGTTTTAGGCGCGGGCACTCTCTTCTTTTCGCGGTTCCAGACCTCGCCCGGTTTGATTCCGGGATCATCAACCATACTGGAGTTGGCCGCAAAACTCAGATTCAAAAGCACCGGCACCGGCTTGCGCGCGGCCGCCGGCAGATAGATCAACAGATCCATCTTCGGCCCGTTTTTGTCCGCCGAGAAATAAACTGTCACCTGTCGTCGCAAGGCCTTACCATCCAAAGCGGGTGTGCCCTTGTCGAAAACGTCGAAGCTCATGCTGGGCGGTCGTGCGGGGCTGCGGCCGAACTGGTTCTCCTCGAACAAGCGCACGAGCTCAGGCCGTCGTTTTTGTGACCACGTCTTTGCGTCGCGTACCGGTTTCCCGTTCACAAGTACGAGCGCATCAGGCAGCGTGTAACTACCGACCAGCGCTTCGTCATAGTTGACCGGAATGCCGGCCACGATTTTGGGTGGCGCGTTTTGTGTCTGCGCCCTGGCAATGCAAATCGATAAAACGAGAGCAGCAGCAAACGACGCGCAAAGACAATAGTATTTGAATGACATGGCTCCTCTTTTTTGGGTGTTAATGATGCCATAATATCCGCAGATTACGCAGATGAAGAAAACGAGCGGCCTGTCTTAACCCTAATTGTTTTTTTTGAATCTGTGAAATCTGCGGATTACTCTGCTTACTCTGAGGATGTGCTAGATTGTTCGCTCGCGAAATTTAGATTCGGCGGAGTTTGTCCATGATAAAAAAGAAACTGGCCGTTGCTTTATTCTCGCTCTGTCTGCTCTCCAACTATATTGGCGAAGCAGACGCCCAAACCAAGCGCCGTCGAACTGCTAAAGTCGCGTCTGCATCGATTACCACTCGTTCCGGGCTAACTTATCTGATCACAAAAAAAGGGACGGGCCTGCGACCTAAAAAAGGCGACACGGTCATCCTTCATTACACCGGTATGTTGACCAACGGCGTGAAGTTTGACAGTTCGCGGGACGGTAAGCCTTTTTCATTCAAACTGGGCGTCGGAGAGGTGATCAAGGGATGGGACGAAGGTCTCGCGAGACTCCGAGTAGGCGACCATGCAATTCTGGTGATTCCCTCAACGCTGGCGTACGGATCCAAGGGCGCTGGCGACGTCATCCCTCCCGATTCGAAGTTGATTTTTCTGATTGAGGTCGTCGAGGTCAAAGCAGATCGTTGACGGATGATCAATCCGCAGATTACGCAGATTTCACAGAAAGAAAGCAGCAAAAAAACACAAAGATACAGAACCAAAGGCCACCCCAGTTGCGCTTACGCTTCTGGTGCCTTTTCTTTCTGCGTAATCTGCGGACCAGTTATGACGCCCCCACTAAAATGAAGGCGAGCGCGGTGCCAACGGCCAACAATGGAACAGCCCATGACAGGTAACTGAACATCTGCTCTTGAACATATCGCCCACAGAACCGCATCGGAACATTGTAACGATAGAGAAGGACCACGACGGCCAGACCCACCCCCAAAGTCACATAGTTCAAGCCAAACAGACGGGTGACCGTGTTATCACCCGTGGCCACGGATCTATACGCGGCGTTGATCGTGAAGTTGAGGGCAATGACCGCGAATAAGCCGCCGACAATGATATTCGCCAATTCAAAGGCATCGGTCTTGAACTCTCCCTCTTCCGTGCTGTTCATCCAAATCGCCAGCAAAGGGATCAAGAGCGAAGCCAGGAGCGGAATGAAAACGGTTGCGACGACATAGACGGGTTTCCTGGCTACGTTGAGCCCCACCACCAAACCGGATTGAAACTCTCCATACCAACCGGGCTGAGTAAATCTCTTGATGTTGACGAGGCCGGGAGTCCACCCATCGATCGAGAGGTCTTGGGCCGGGCGGCTGAAGTCGATGTCCTCTTGTAAGACCACGAGCGAGGCCTCGCCGGTGGTTTCCCGGCGCACAGTGATCTCGACGTCCAGCGACTGTTTATCAAACGGAAAGGAGCCGGCGTTTATGGGGACAGAAAACTGCCCCGTCGTGCGTTCCATCAGCTCGACCCAGCCGTCGGGAAAGATGCGGAGGCTGGTTGTTTGATTCGCCGGGGATTCTTTGAGGTTGGTGAAAGCGACCTGCGGGATCCAGACCTCTTTCAGCTTCTGCTCAGCGTTTGGGCCTCTGAACTCCTGGAATCCGCGGGGGGTTGTTTCTGCGGGGTAGCGCAGGCGAGGGTCCTCCCAGCGGAGCCGCATATCGAAGGTGCCGGTAAAGGTGCCCTGGTTATCATCAAAGGCAGTGATGCGTTGAAAGTAGAGTCCCACTCGCACCATCACCGGAAGTCCCTTCCCGAGTGGCAAGCTGGTCAGATCTTGTGTTGATGCCTGAGATGCGCGCCCCTCTGGTTGAACTCCGGCGCGCTCACTGCCTGCCGGCAGAGCGGTAGCGGCGGGCGGCGATTGCGCGGCCGCGGTTTGTGCAGCAAAGAGTAAGAGCAGGAGAGCAAAGGCTCCAAGTGACAAAGCACCGGTCTGATGTTCGACAAACTTCAGTTTGTCGACCACCAGATTGCGACAAGCTGAAGCTTGTCGGACATTAAGTGGGAGACTCATTCAGCTTCCCTCTTCCTGGCGCTGCGCAGGTTTTCGTATTGTCGCGCAAGGCCCTTGAGTTCGTCACACAGCATGTCCGGCTCAGGAATCTCGGCACTCTCGTTTTCGGTCGAGAGCGTGGCAAAGCGAGAGGTGATGACCTCCAGGGGCCGCAGCAGGATTCCACGAATGATGATGAGAGTGACGCCGGCCAAAAGGACAATCGAGAAAAGCGCAATCAGAGCTTGCCAAACAAAAGCGCGCGTCCGGGAAGAACGAGAGGCACTGAAATCGCTGGTGGCCGCCACCATGCCGACAACATCCCCGGCGCCGTTTCGCAGCGGAACTAACACGATGCCGTAAGTCACTCCGAGGGCTTCGCGGACATATTGAGTGTTTTCGGTGGTGTTCAGATCTTTGTCGGAAACGAGCGACTGGAAGACGGCTGAGCTGGTTGAATGAAAGCGAATGAACTTACCGACGCGATTCTGGTCGCTGTAAATGGCCGGGTCGACGCCTTTGGCAAATTCATGGAGAGACTTTTCGTCGATAAAGACGGCCATCTCGAGGTTATAGGCGTTCTTCAAATTATCAAGTAGGTCATCGAAGGCGATCCCAAACTCAAAGCTGCCGATATGTTTCTCTTGCGGATCAAACATGGGAACCACGCCAACGATTGCCGGGCCAGAGCGAGCGATGGCGAAGCCCTTGCGAGGGGTTTGGTCGCGGTTCACGGCAACGACAATGGGTCGAAACTTGCTCAGGTCATCGCCAAAGTTCTCAGGATCATTCAGACGCAGGAAGGACGTCGGGGGCAGCGAGTGAAACTGGGCCTGATCGACGCCGTACTTATCCTTCTGGTCGGCAAACATTTTTGAATACTCAGCCAGCAGGCCGGCGCGATCCCTGGCGGCGAAGAGAGCACGTGCCCTCGGGAGATCGGCGATCATTGCGGCACGAGCCTGCGCCCGATCTTCGGCGCCCCTGAGGTTGAACGCGACGATCGAGTGCATGAGAGAAAATTGCTTCGCTTCAACAGATGAAATCATTCTGGTAAAGAGAAGGCTTGAGATGATTGAGGCCGCGGCCACCACGAGAGCTATCGCGCTGATCAGGACGAGCGGTGCGCTTCGGCGAAACGTCATCGGGGGAACTCCTTAGTTGATGGTTGATATCCACAGACTACGCAGATTACACAGATAAAGACAAAGAGCACCCATCTTAACCCTCATTGCTTTTCTTGAATCTGTGAAATCTGCGTAATCTGCGGACTACTCCAGTCATTTCTTTTCCGCCGGCGGCGCTCCCGGTAACGTGTAACGCAAATTCAAAAACAGCATGTTCAAGTTTGCAGAGCCTGGCTGCCCCGGCGCTACGTACCACGGGTGCCGAACCAGGTAAGAGTATTGCACCATGAACTGCAAGGCGCCGTAGTTGGGATCGCGCCAGAACGTATGCGTGAAACCGAGAGTTCCCTCCTGAATCGCGCGATTGTGATTCCCGGGAGAACCGGTGTAGCCAAAGCCAACTTGTTGGCCATTCGCTGGATCAATTGCCACATTCCTCTTGAAGTAAGCGCCGCCATAATAACCGTAAACGAGCGTCTTGGGCGTGGCCTGATATTCAAACCCGTCAACCGTCGAAGCCGACTGGACCAGCGAAGGGCTGCCGTCGCCCCTAATAATCAGATCGGGACCCTGGCCAAAGATCCAACGCCCCCCGCCTTCGCTGTAAAAAGTGTTCGCGATCAGTCGGAAGTTTTTCACCAACTCGAAGTTCCCGTTGACTGACACACCTCCGCCGGTGGCGTTGAAGTGTTGGTTGGTAAGTGGATTGAAGAAGGCAAACCGGCGCAGCAGTCCAGCCACTTCGAGATGCACTCTCCTGCCCTTCGAATCAAAAGCAATCTTCCCGATTTGGTCCTGATGCGGATTGGGCACCGCGAAAGTGCTGCTGCCGGTATTCAACTGAGGTTCGTAGGCGGAGACCAGGTTCGCAGGCAAGGTGATCACACCGGAACCATTGGCGCCGCCTCCGTATTGCTCGGAAGCTTCAATAGACCATCCCAGGGTGATCCTATCGTTCGCGTGATAGACCAGCCGAAACTGTGGATCGCGACTCCAGGTTAACCCCAGAACATAATTCGTATCCAAGCCCTGTCCGAAGAAGACGTCACCGGGCAAAGGCGAGAGTCCGGTCCGATTCGGAGTCAAAAGGCTCCAGGACTGGCCGGCCAGAACCTCGAGCTTTTTCCGTCGCACCTTAACCCAGACTAGTCGCAGACGCTGGGTATCGCTGTTGGTGTTTACCGCGACGTTGCCGGGCGCGAAACCCAAAAAATCTGTTTCCAGATAACCGAGCAAATCCACCCCGCGGACTTTGGCGTCCACTCGCAATCCCAGCCGCGAGCTTTGCGAGCTGAGCCGAAACTCGCGCAAATTACCATTCACGGTATTGCTGAAAGGGGCGGCGCCGAAGTTTGTCCCGATCCCGCTGCCCAGATTCTTGTCACGAATCACCGCAGTGAGATCAATAAACCCAAACGGAGTGAAGTGGGCCGTGCCGATCCTGAATGAGAGTGGCGACGGCTTGTCCTCTTCACGGATTGCCTGCGTGCTAAGCAGCGGCTCTGCGTTGGCCTCCGGCGGTGGCGTCGCCCGCCCGGTTAACTGATTCGCCTCGGAAGCAGCTGGCGGCGAATTGACCGCTACCGTGTTTGAGTTGTTATTCGTCTTAAGCACCAGCGCCAGCAACTTGCCCTGCTCTTCGACCGCCTTGCGCAACGCGTTGAGCTCTTCCTGTTGAGACGTGAGCTGCGCCTTGAGCAGATCAATCTCATTACCCGCACGTGGATCCGCCGGCCTGTCTGCTTTGATGGCCTGGTCCCCATTCTCTGCGGCGGCCTGCCGCTCAGGCACAACTGTCTGAGCCAATGCCGAGGTCGTTGCCGAAAGCAAGAGCCCGGCGACCAGTAGAAGCAGGCAGTGTTTGTTTGAATGAGCTTGTTTCATTGATCTTTCCTCGCTTTAAGAAGCAGTGCAGAACCCGACTTACATCCACAGATTACGCAGATTTCACAGATGAGGAAAATGAGGCAGCCTGGCTTCACCTTCATTGCTCTTTTATGAATCTGTGAAATCTGCGTAATCTGCGGATTATCTGTCCTGAGGAGCTTTGGTTGCCACGGACACCAGTGTCACGGGACCGATCAATCCCGATGGAGCCAGAGTCGGCGGCGGGCCAAAAGGCGGAGGACTCTCGGCGAGGACCCTTTTGGCGGGAGCCAACCGGTCACCAATCAGCCGGTTCGTCCACTCGTTAGTGACTTTGATGACCAGTTGATTCGTTCCGGGTTTCAAGGCGCTGCTGACATCAACCTCGTACGGCGCCCTCCATAAGATTCCGAATGACTGACCGTTGACTGAGACCTCGGCGAGATCATTTACGGCCCCCAGATTGAGCATGATTCGCTCACCCGGGCGAAACAAACGACGATCGACTTGCACAGTCCTGGCGTAAGTCGCCGTCCCGGAAAAATACTTCACACCCTCGTCCGCGTTTGCGGTCCACGATTCAAGTTTTGTTAACGCGATGGTTGGCGGCGCACCCAGGTTCGCAGGAAAGGTCACAGTCCATGGCCCATCCACGGTCGCGATTGTTGTCATAGTTCCGCGCGGCACTGTGCGCGCAGCAGAAGTAGCCGCGCGGCGAAAGACCACGAACACAGACTCGCGCTCAGCCAGATGCAACGGCACCGTCGTGCGTCCATCTTCGATATTGAACTCGGCGAGCTCGACCTCGCCCGTGGCAGCGTGCCAGAGCTCGGCTTCCTTGCCGCTCACGCGGAATCGAGCATTGATGTCCTGCTTGCGATCGGTGTTATTGGCGACAAAATAAATCTCCGCGTCACCGGTGCGACGATGAATCCATGACACCCTGGCGTCCAACGCGCGGCTGTATTCAACATCTTTAGGAATGCGCAACGACGCAAGTACATCCGCCGGCGCCAGCCCCCAAACCACTGTCCCCTTCCCGTAGCTGCGTCTCGTGCGACTGACGCCATCGAGATCACCCCACAACTCTGTAGCCAGGGCCTGCACTTCGCGATCCGCATTCGGATAGCCGGTGAGACTCGGCGATTGCAAAGGCTTCGGACCAAGAACCGTCGCGCCGTCCTTCACCAACTCCCGGATCTTGCGCAGCACGGGCAGCGTCATTCGATTGACCTCCGGCAACACCAGGACGCTGTAACTCATGCCGTCCGGCAAAACGATTCTGCCTTCAGCATTCACAGACATTCGGTTAAGCACCACGTCCGTGTTTACGTAGTCATAGTCGAACCCTTCAGGCAGCGCCGGTTGCAGCCCCGCGCCCCAGAACGGCATGGTTGAGGGCGCGCCTTCATTCAAAAGATACGCCAGGTCGGCGACAAATCGGCCCTGCTGGAGCATGAAACAATTTCGCGCCAGGTAAGTCATGAACGGCTGACCCTGTTCCGCCCAGGTGATGTTGCGATTGATGTGCGTGCCCACCATCGTGTTGCCGGGTTTGGTGTCGAGCGGCTGATGAGCTGAGGTATGAAAAATGATTCGATTGACGCCTTGCGCAAACCAGTAATCGACGATCTTTTTCAGCGAGTAGGGTGACTCGTAACCGCCGCCGGTAAACGATTCAGTTGCGACCAGGGTCTTCCCGTAGACATGAGACGCAGAAGCGGCGCCGCGCACGTCCTGATAGTACATCGAGGACGGATGCAGGTCGCGCGCCCAGAACTCGCCCATCGGAATGTCCAGGTGCTTCTTGTTCAGGAGCGTGTCTTCGGGAATCTCTAGCGACACGCCCGCGGCTTCGCTATAGGTTCCGATTCCCTGCTGCCGCAGAAACTCCGTCGCAACTTTGTAATGGTTGTCGGCAAACATGTCGGCCAGCGTGCGACGAAAGTCCCAGAGAAAACGATCGCTCACCTCCGCACTTATCACCACACGGCCAATGAGTGCGGGTAGATATGGAGTGGGGTCGTAGCCACGCCGCCTCTGGAACTCGCTCAACATCTCTTCGGTCCAGTTCTGCATGCCCGCTTCCCAACTGTCGAGCAGGACATAACGCAGGCTCTTGCCGTAAAGCGGCCCCAAAGACTGCGCGAGCGGATCGGTGTAACCGCGCAGATAACTTTCGGTGTGCTTCCGGCTGAGTTTGTCGACTTCGTAACCAAGACCGCTTGGCACCGCCGGGCGATTCTTCGAACCCGTCAGCGAGTAGCCCATGCGCAAGATGGTCCAGTTCCCCGCCGGCACGTCCCAGTTCAGGGTGCCGTCTTTGTTCATTTTTCCGGTCAGGTCAACGATGTCAGACTGTTGAATGATCGAACTAGCGGGCGTCGCAGGTGTCGGCACTGACTCGTACTCGAAGAGAAAACTGAAGCCGGCCTTCTCTTCCCAGCGATGTACGCGAGCGCCTGAATGGAGCACGGCCTCGAGCAGCGTGTATTCCTTCGCCGGTGCCGACGGCGCCTGGCTCATTACGATCGCTGGAGTAAGCGGCGCACCGGTCAACTCAATGCGGTAGAACTTCGCGGACGTCTCCGGGAACGCGAAGGTGCGCTCCAGGCCACCGCGATAAAGTTGCGGACCCGGCATCGTCACCAGGGTACGAAAGTCAACACCATTGTCGCTTGCCATGATGCGTCCGACCGGAATGCCGCCTCGTCCGGCAATTGAGATTGCGCGCGCTGTGAAGGGTTGGGCGAATTCGTATTGCACCCACGCGGGACCACCATTCACGGGGGGGGCGATCGTCAGCGCACTGTTTAGATCGTCGTCCCACAGCGGAGTGCCATTAACCGGGCCTGCATTCGTCGTAGCTTGCGGATGGCCCTGGGCCATGTCGCTTTCATCCGGCGGCGTGCGAAAGGCGATGACCGCACTGTCGCCATAGTAGGTAAGATCAGGCGGAGCTGTACTGCCCGGACGCGGAGCGCCGGTAATAAGATTACGGATTGGTCCATTGTTCGAAGGCGGTTGCGGAAGTTTGCCGGCGAACACTTGCGGGCCTTTCACCTCGGTCTCACTCCAGACGAGTTTCTTCATCGCCTGTTCAGGCTTTACCCAGGGCCCGCCGGTTTCGCTCCAGCCCGCCGAACTAAAAATTGTCATTTCGAGCCCGAGCCGATCAGCTTCGGACGCCGCATGACGAACGGCGTCAAACCACTCGGGTGTGCCGAACTCGATTTTCTTGTCGACCGTCTGGCCGCCGCCGGCGTTGACGTCGGCCAACTGAAACCCGGCAATACCGGCACGCTTCATCCACTCGAGATCTTTGGTGATTCCGTCTTTAGTGATGTTGCTCCTGGTCCAGTGCCACCAGGTTCTTGGTCTGGCCGAGTCGAGTGGTGTTTTGAAACCTTGTTCGAGTGGATCAGCTGGGCCTTGAGCCAGAGCTCCGGCTCCCAGGGTCAACAGTCCAATTAACGTAACAACAATGAATAGAGGAAGGAGTTGTCGATAGCTCTGCATTCGTTAGCACTCGCCTCCGCGGGTATCTTCTTTTCGGTCCTGGCCTTTCGATCGAATTCGAATAATATCACCCCTCAGATGTCGAGACATCGGACTATGACACGAATTGATAAGTGGCAGAGTCGAGGCGGAGAGAACATCTCCTGATCGATCGCGGACAATTGACGATCCACCGAATGCTAAGGCATTTCCGCAACGAAAAAATGTTCTGAAGTGTAGACGTATCTACATGAACTTCACTGACCAATCGCAGTCGGACTGGATCGTTCCATCCCCGGTAGGATTCGTGGAAGCGCAAAAGGATACGCACCGGAACGTTGAGCGGTAGATATTCGAGCGGGCGAGGCTCGAAACCGCCACCGGCGTACCTCGCTGATCCATTGCCTCGCGACCCGCTAGCTTTTTCTGTTCAAGTTAGCGAGGAATTCTTGCCACTCTATGTTGACTCTCTCATAAACGGTTTTCACTCGCACCAAATAGAACAGCAGTCTGCCCGACTTAAATAGCCAAGCCACATAAAGGTATAGCAGGCATTTGAGGATCAAGGCCGCCTCTACTACAAACGGGCCCCACTTGGATCCTTGCAAGGCAGCCACGTAAAGAGATTGAATCGCTACGTAGAGATAAAGGGCAAGGGGCAGCCAGGTAGACGGCCCCAAAAACTTACTTTGAATGCGGCCGACGAAAAAAGCCAAGGTGACGGCCCCCCCGACTCCGCTTACCAGGTCAAATGTCCACAGCACGTTCGCGCGTGACAAGGGAGCGAACCACTTACTGACGGGCAAGTACACCAATAAAGACTCGACTAATGCAAAAACGATTATTGCTGTGGGTCCCCACTTTTTCAGCTGTTTAGTCACACGATCCAAGCCCGTATCTTCCCATTTGGGCGACGTCGGGTGATTCAGAACGACAAAACACAGCGTAATCGCCAGCGAATTGAGGTTATTGAAAACCGTTGAAGCGATATTGAGGGTCCAAAACGGATGGAGTGGATTTTGCTCCGCCTCGGGACTGATCTTGCCACGCGCTCCTTTAGAATAGATAGTCAAGATCAACAGAAAGTAAAGACAGCTCCAGGCTGTCAAAAGCAACTTCCAATAGCGGGAGTAGTTTTTCAAAGAACTCTTCGCGCCGAGCTTCGCCCCCATCCACTTCTTGGGATCGGCGTAGCCGCAAATCTTCATCAGCGCGGCATCCACATCCCCTGACGCTGGAAATTCCTTCACGTTTCGGTCAAAGACACTATAACTTGCGAATAAAGCGCCCAGGACCACGACGAACTGAATTCCGCAAAGTGCCATACCCGGTTCGAGCCGGTCAATTACCTGATAATGCATGAAGCTGCGCAGCACGTAAGAGATTGAATAAAGGAGAGAGACTGCTACTCCTGTGACGAGAAAGAGTTTTATTGACCGACACTCGCGCGAGTAGAAGAGCCACCGATTGAATTCAAAATCCGGATACACCGGGAGTGGGGTCGGCGGCAATGGCACAACCCTCACTTCAGCTGCGCAGAAATACCCCAAACCTTTCCGAAACTTTATCGACTCTTTGCCGATTTGGTTTCTCAGCAGGTGGACGTGATGGTGAAGACGGTCCACATAGTACTCCCGGTTCGAATCATCGACGACGTGGTCCTTCCACAAATATCCGATCAGCTCGGCCGTACTAAGTTCCCGCCCGTGATTCTCAACCAGAGCGCAGAGTAAAGAAAACTGCTTGTTCTGAATTCTTTGAGGTTGACCGTTGCGAAAGAGTCGATAGCTGGTGGTGTTCTCAGTGTCCAGCCTGAAATCACCGAATTCATAGACGTGCGGACTCTCTTCCCGGCTGAGCGACTCATTATTCAGCGAATCTTTGCTCGAGTCTTCGAGGTTTTTCGTTAGTTGTTCTTTGTCGTGAGGTTCCATGTTAACTCCCGTGAATGCCCAGTGAGTAGGCCGCTGAACAAGCAATAACTTAGCTTTTTCAGTTTCAGAGTTCGGTAAAAACGAGTGTTGGATAAGACTTTTCAGCCTACTTCGAAAATGAAACAGGCTGCTTCGTGAGCGATTCAGCACTGAACCAAAGTGCCTCGTGTTTTGAGTCAGCTGAAATGCCTTGCCTTCTCAAGAGTTCACTTTTTCGCGCGGCAGTATAGCTGGTATACCCACCCCTGACAACGGCCACGTTCTAAGCGGCTCTTCCCCGGCGTGAACGCTGAGACATAAGCCGGACTTGGAAACAACAGAACTGGAGGTAAAGAACATTATGCTATTAGCAGTTCCCACGTGGGTGTATTCCCCAATCGGTTATTTGGTTGTCATTCTTTTCGGGGTCGAAGTAGTGGCACCGAGGGCATGGGTATTCGCTGAGGATGCCTGGTGGAGATTGACCCTGGGAAACTCACCGACAAGCCAATTCTTAAGGCGAGCGGCCACGGCGGATTTTGTCAGGTCAATCAGGCAGAAAATGATTGACGATTCAAACCCGCATTCCCTTGCGGTACTACGAGCGATCGCCTCTCGCCCTTCCGAGCTCAGGCGCCTAACCGACGATTTGAGATGCATGAAGAACGAAATGATTACCGACATTTACGAGTCTTCGATCAAGCAGCTCAATGAGGGTTGGCGCCAGGGAAAGCCTCCCGAAATCCTTCTCGGTTACATCAACACTATCATGAACTCCGCCGGCGATTCTGCGATTGATGAGATCGCGAAGCTACGAGGCCGAAGTGCGGTGTCCGTAGTGAAGTATGCCCTTGGCGATCTGATCGCGGGCTACGAGCTCAGCAAGTCGAACTGGCGTCAAGCCTGTCGCCTGGAGTCCGACGAAGAATCGGAATTAAAGTTCATCGCCGCCTACGGTCATATGAACTCGACACTTTTCCTGGGCGAGTTCAAGAAGGCCATGCAATTAATGGCAGACCAATGGAACCGATACTATTCGCCTCTTGACGAGCTCGCCAAAGAGAGTTTGAGACAGCGTCTAACAGGGCACTTGATTCTTAATCCGATCCTGGCGATCCCGCGCCATATGATTCTGGCGGCGGCATTCAACGAACGACCGATCCTGGAGGCTAAGTACTGGCCGAGCGAAGCGACCTACAACAAACTCTCATCGGAGGACCGCGAGTGTCAGATTCAATGGGCTCACGCATGGTACGAGGAGGCCAAGCGAATCTGCACCAGCGAGGCGACGTCACTTAGCTTCACCCATGCGTATCTTGGATTTTACTTCACGTTGCTTCTATTGGAGCCAGGGATGCCTCAGGCGTACCTGCATAACAGGATAAAGCAAGCCTTCGATGCGATCGACGACTCCACCATTGTCGCCCAGTACGTTAAGTATGGCTTCACCGGGATTTATCACCTGGTTTGCGGAGAAGACGAGAAGGCACTCGCAAGTCTGTGTAAAGCCGCAAGGCTCTCGGCAATCAGTGGCAACAGATTTGCCGATGCACTCTTTATGTGCAGTCACGCCGTGGCCGCTGCCCGGTTGAACCGTGCCGACCGCTATCTGAGGCCCGACATCGACCACTACCTGTCTGAAGCAGAGGAGCTTGCCCGCCAGATCAAACGGCCCTTCTACAAAAAATTGTGTCACGGCGCCAGGTCCGCCGTTTGTTATCTCGACGGCGAAAAGGGCAAGGCGCAGCGATATGCCGCGCGCAGCAAGCAGGGTGGATCAGGATATCGCATCCTGAGAATCTTCTATCGAGATGGACAAGAGCCTTGCTCGTCAGAGTGAGGCTCCAGCAGAGCGCGCCAGGATTGTCTAAAGAGTCTGGCTGAAATTTCCAAAATTTCCCTAAGGAGGACTGCTGAAATGAAAACACTCAATTCCACCACGTCAATTCGAAAGGTCGCCTTTGCCAGCCTCACCGGGACGGCCATCGAATGGTTCGATTTCTTTCTCTACAACGCGGCTACCGCATTGGTCTTCTCCGACATCTTCTTTCAAAGCGACAACGACGTCGCCGGTATGCTCAAAGCATATACGGCTTATGCCGTGGGGTTCCTCGCGCGCCCGATTGGCGGAATCGTCTGCGGCCATTACGGCGATCGCCTTGGAAGGAAATCCATGTTGGTGTTCGCACTTCTCATCACCGGGGCTTCCACTTTTCTGATGGGATTGATCCCGAGCTACCAGAGTATAGGCGTTTGGGCCCCGTTTACTCTGGTGGTGATGCGATTTGCCCAGGGTTTCGGCATTGGAGGGGAATGGGGCGGCGCAGTACTCATGGCCATCGAACACGCACCGAGTCACCGTCGCGGTTTTTACGGAAGTTGGCCACAGATGGGTGTCCCGCTTGGCCTGCTTTGCTCTAACCTGGTTTTCTTCGGAATCAGAAGCCTATCACCTGGTGTACGGGAATGGGCCTGGCGAATTCCGTTTCTACTGAGCAGCTTGCTGGTAGGTTTTGGTTTGTACATTCGATTGGCAGTGGCAGAGTCGCCGATGTTTGCGGTAATCAAACCAAGTCGCAGCAAGCTACCGCTGCTTGATCTGTGGCGCCATCATCGACGCGATGTTTTGGTGGCGATGGGAGCCAAGGTTGCGGAGAATGGGGTCTTTTATGTTTACACATTCTTCGTCATCACCTTCGCCAAACGTATCGGGGTGGCAGACACGACAATCCTCATCTCAATCTCGCTGGCGGCGTTAGCTATGATTGGGGCGATCCCGGCCTATGGACACTTATCGGATTGGATAGGGCGCAGGCACATCTATTTGGCTGGTACCGTTTTCACTGGGTTGTTTGCATTTCCGTTTTTCTGGCTCATCCAGACAAGACAGACCGAGTGGATCATCATGGCTGTGTTCCTTGGGCTGGTAATCGGGTGGGCGGGAATGTACGCCCCTCAGGCGAGCTTTTTTTCCGAACTCTTCGACACGCGCCTGCGATATAGCGGCGCCTCACTCGGCGCTCAGGTCGCAACGATTTTTGCGGGCGGCCTGATGCAGGTCGTCGCTGTCGATCTAATGAATCGGACAGGTAGTTACTGGCCGATCGCGTTGATCGTCGTCGCGATGACTGTCGTTACGTTTATTTCCGTGCTGGTCGCCAGCGAAACTGTTCACAAAAACATTAGACCAAAACCCGTAGAGCAGCTTGAACACGTGGGGTCTCGGGCATGATGCTTCCAGGAAGAAATCCGGTGCAACACTATCAAGCGAGCCTAAGGACTCTGAGGGCTGACCGCCTTCATCGTGCAAGTTGGCGCCTGTTAAAATTTTTTCGGAGAATTGTAGGAAATTTGCAGCAGGCGATGAGTATCAAACAAATCTCAAATTGGTCAGGCCTCTGATCTTGCGGCGATCGGGAATAAGTAACGTCCGCAGATGGGTTGAGAATCGCAAAATCTCAGGCCTGACTTCTCGTCTTCAAGTTCGGAATCGTAAACGTTCGTCTGCGTGTGTTGAACTCGAAGTGTCCCCGCTCATCTTGCTTGCGATTGAAGCAACGCCTCGAGCACTTTCGACGCCTCTTCGACAGCGAGCTCAGCGTCCTCCAAAATCTTCACCGCCTCTTCTACTTCGGCCGCAGCGTCTATCGCGCGTTTGGCCGCATCTTCCGCCGCCGCTCTGGTCTTCTCGATGCGCTTCTCGGCCTCAAGCCTCTGCTTCTCTTTTTCCTTTGCGTCTGCCAGGGCTTTTCTCTGCGCCGTCTCGGCATTCTGTGTCTGGATTCGCGCCTTGACCAACTCGCGCTTGGCATCCTGGAGTGAGGCTTTCGCGGCAGATACCTTTGCGTGACGTGACTCTTCAATTCTGCGGACGTTGCCTGCCGGCGCCGCTTTTTTCGGAGAGCTGGCAGGAGCACTGGGCTTTGGCAAGGGAATGATGCGCGCCGGTTCCTTTTTCCGTTCCGGAATCGCAGCGCCTGGGACGAAGGAAGCAAGCGAGTCAAAACCCGGCGGATCCACGTCGTGGGTCAGCCGGCCAGCTTCGAGACCATCTGGCAGCGAGGCGTATGCGGACATTGCCTCGAGGGTCGTTGTGATGCGCCGGATTGTGTCCGGCGAAGGGTTGTGACCTGCATCCCGCAACAATGCATCCGCCAGTTTTGAAAGATCCGAGAGCACTTCTCGCCGCTCGTCAAGCGATACGCGCATGTCGGTCATCTTTCCGGCAGAACGGGATGTCTGGGCCTGGCGAAAGCGCTGACCTGTTTCGATCAGCCGATCGAATTCCTCCTGGTGCTTCCAGTAGAGTTGGTTCACAGCCCACGCCGTGATCGAAGGCTTGACCAAAGCCTTCACCCGATCCGCCTCACCGGCATCGCCGGCCTGCTTCAGCCGGGCGGCGAGAGTTTTGCGCGCGCTGATGAAATCGCTCAAAGAGGCTTTGAACAACGCATCAACATCATTCTCGAGAGGCCGCACCAAACTGAGGTCAGGTCCGCTATTTTGCGATTTTTTCTTACTCACCACGGCTTTGCCTCAGAACTCCAGAGCCAACTTTCCCAGCCGCGTAGCGGCGACATATTTGTAGAACAACGCGCCCTAATGAATCCCAGCTCCATAGGAGCGGCATATTCTGTCGCCCATAAATGGGCTAAAACACTAAAGAATCCTTCGTATCTACAAATATTCCGTGCCTAACGGCACTTAAGAAATTTCCGCTTCGCTTTCACTTTTGCCTCAAAAGGTCCGAAAGTACCACCTTTCATTCACACCGGGCTTTAGCCCGGTGTTTCAATAGATCAGGAAACCGTTTCAACGGTTTCCCTGACTGGCGGTTGACGTAACCTCCACGTTATCAACGGCCTCAGTGTTGTGACCAGAACCGGAAACCCTTAAAAGGGTTCCGCGTTTCGGTGGTGGCCCAATTTGTAGGGGCGTCCCTCCGTGGGCGCCCGCTGATTGCCTGCGACGTGAGAAGGCCGGGCGCCCACGGAGGGACGCCCCTACAAATTAGGCCACTACCCGCGTTTCTTATCGTTGGCCGACACCGGGCTGAAGCCCGGTGTGAATGAGATGTCACAGTTTCAGACTTTTGAGGCAGAGCTACTCGCCATCGCGATTCCCACGTGTTGTTCGAACGGGCGCTGCAGTCGGTAACTGGTCTTTGCACAGCTCGAGCACTTCGATCGTGGTTAGTCCGGTTTGCGCAGCTCCGTTGGTATTAACTTCCAAAGCCTCTTCTGCCGGATTAAGAACGTCCGGGCCGGAGAGCAACTTCGGATTCGCATAAGCGCCGCCTCTGCTCAGAATTCCGTCGATGGCCTTCTTTGCAAACGCCGGACTCTTCGTATGTGCATAAGCGTAAGCGGCGAGCCGTGGTCCACTCTGTTCGTTGAGTATGTAACGCGCATCGGCGCCTTCATTACCCGTGGTGCGATCACGTGTGAGGACTTCCGCCGTGGCGCCACCGATCCGGCAATACTGTAACCACGCTTTCGCAAAGTCTGGCCGCCCGAGCAGGGGCACCACTTCAAACATGACTTCGCCGCCACCCATGATTGTCGCCAGGTTGTAGCTGGCCGGCAGAGTGGTTTTTGTCAGCGGATCCCGGATAGCAGTAAGTTTGCCCGTCGCCGGATCATAACCCACAACCTGGGCGCCGCCTCCGCCACGCAATGGACCGATCGCGCCGCCGGGAATATCAGGATTGGCACCATTCTGCTGGCCGGTCTGCAGCCAGTACGGCATCGCCATAATCGAGTCGACGCCGGCGAGGATTTTGTCCCGCCATTTCGTGTCCTCGGTGCGTTCCCATTCAGTCATCCAATTTCCCACAAGTGCGAACCAATCGGGTCCGATGCGCAGCCGCGCCGCAAACTGCGGCTCGCCCGGAATCTGCGGCGAAGCAATACGCATCGGATCAAACTTCGCAATGGCCGCATCGGTGTGAACCATCGCTCGCATGATGTCACCGATGCGTTCATCGGTCGTCAGATAATAGTAAGGGCGCCAGTGTGCTGATTGGCTGATGCGAGCTTCCTTTGAACCACAACCCCATTTGACGACATTGTGACGCGACCCAAGTCCGGCCATTGGTCCAATCGCATAGACATTCGTTTCACTCGTGTTCCGTGTGTGCGCCTCAGCCAGACGAAACACTTCGCCACGCCCTGTGCGCAGAAAGCTGTACCAGAGCCACAGGGGAACTCCCAGCTCAGTGTTGTCCCACGCATGGCCGCCCCAGTCGTAATGCCAAACATGACGCGGCGCAGAATAGGAATGCATGAAATCACCAAACTGCCAGAAGCCATACCAGTGCCGAGAGTCCACTTGCTTCGCGTAAAAAGTGAGCACGGCATCGAGGCCATCTTCGATACCCTGCTTGAAAGGTGTCGAGCGGTCGGCCACGCTCCAAACTCCGAAGACGTCCGTCGAGTGAAGGTACGCAGGTGAGGCCGCGAGCAATGGCAAGCTGCCGGCCGCCTCGGCCTGGGCGACTGTTGTCGCTTTGGTCGGCAGTGCAGTGTTCGGAAAAAGAGTCAGTTCGCTGGTACGCGATACTCCATAAGCGGTACTCATACCCGGTTGCACATCTTCATATGACGCTGCCAGGCCGTGGGCCACGACATCGTAGTGACGCATGTCCATTTGTGGACCATCGGGTGACCAAAGCCACGCGATCAATTCCGGATTGGGACTGCTGGCGCGCCGGACTTCCAGACCAGCCGGATACGACTGCCAGAAATTCTTTACTCGCACTGCCAGTCCGCCACCGAGATCGCCGACGAACCCCAGACCTGACGAGCGCTTGCCCGCCGCGGAAAAGAGCCAGGTGCTTTTGGGATTCGTGCGCTTCACGATGGTGAAGCCTTCCGGATTCGTTTGCGTTAATTTGAAGTCATCCCAAATTGCATTTTGCTCAAACGGTCCCCGACCGGTAAAAGGCTGACCCGTTTCCTGCGCGACACTGCCGCCTCCGGGTTTCAGCGGCTCACACCACCGTCAGCGCCCACGAACCGCACCGTGCGGTTTCTGGCTTCCTCTCGCAGTGGAACTGTGAACTGCACGCCGAGTCCGCGCACAAAGTCCTTTTCCTGATCGCCATCGAACGTGATTGTATGGACCATTCGGACTGACGTCTGGCCACTGTAGAAATAGAGTCGAACGATGAACGGCAGCCACTCGCGCCCTGAGGTCCCGCTCTTGTGAACTCCCTCGATCTTGACCACTGCCCGCACCGGGCCGGGCTGCTCCACAGTTACTTTCTTTACCTGGCTCGAAAACTTTTCGCGCGCTGGTGAATCCTCAGGATTCGTCTGTGGTCCGTTCTGCAAGATACAGATGAGCTGTCCCACCCCGGCGATGGGACGACCGTCGATCCTCATCGACTCGAACAGATTGGCAGAACCAGCGATAGGAATGACGCATTTGAGTGGGCCGGTATCAACCGTAAAGCCCCTGGCATCGTTCGTGACTTTGACTGAACCGGAAACTGCGGATTGGCCGGCCGACAACTCCATGGGCGTGGAGACGGCAGCCGGTACAACCGTGGCAAAGCCGCTCCACTTGAGCGATCCGTCCGGCCAGTAGGCGAGCGGCCAGGACTGCAAGGGCAGTTGCTTACCGTTGGAACTCAGCTGAAAAGTCGAAGTGCGCGAGACCGAGCCCTGCTTCCACGGCACACCAAAACTGACCCCGGAATCGAGAAGCAAAGGCTTACCGTCAAGCAGTTGCACGGAAACCGTGGCTGGCGGTTCGGGAGCGGGAAAGTTCGGTCCGTCCTCGGCGGTAGCGACAACTGATGGCAAAAGGTTCGAAAGCGTCATACCGGCGCCGGCGGCCAGCGTCGATGTCTTGATGAAGTGGCGTCGTGTTAGTCGATTTTTCATAGCGATTCAAATAATCAAATGGAGTCAGGCCTGCGACTCTCCGGTGCTCGGTCCTTTCGCACTCACGTGATTATGGCGGCGGATGTTACTTCCGTGTAACACCAGCGTCAATGCTCGTCGTCCGTTTTGACCGCAGCGCCAACGGCGCGAAATGTAATAGCCCAGGGCAACGCCCTGGGTTTAGGTAGTTAATCGGACGAAGCGCTGAAAGCGCGTAATCAGACTTCATAACCGAACCATTTCGCGCCTTCAGCGCTTATCGCCTTTGATGCCCTGAACCTGGGCCGTTGGCCCAGGCTATTACATTTGCGCGCCTTTGGCGCTCCACCTTCCCACCCTTACTCATCCCGAGACGGCTTCGCGCGCAAACGCTTGAGCTGCGCGCGACGTGACTTCTCTTCCAGCGTGCGGTTCTTCGCGCTGCGCGACTTGCGCGTCGGCACTCGTTTGGGGGGACGGTAGTTCAAACGTTCGATCTTCTCGCGCAGCTTCTCCAGACAGATCGCTTTATTACGATGTTGGCTGCGCTCCTGCTGCGAGGTAACCACCGCGCCTGACGGTAGATGCCTGAGACGAACGGCGCTCTCCGTCTTGTTCACGTGCTGGCCTCCCGGTCCACTGGAACGAAACGTTTCCACTTCGCACTCGCGCAGAAGCTCTTCATCTGATTCAGGCAATTTGATCACGGAGATTAATCATACCTCAATGCAATTTGGCGCCAGGAGTGTCACAGAGTCAGTACCGGGAGCGGTAGCGACCGGGCGGTACGCACGCCTCTGGCGTGCCTGCGTTGATGCTGATCGTTCCTTAATGGCACGCCAGAGGCGTGCGTACCGCCCGGTCGCTACCGCTCCCGGTACTGACCTCAAGTCACCCATTGCGTGTTACATTTTGTTAGCTATATGAAACCACTGCTTCCCACTGTTGCCGGAGTTGGTCCCAGCAGTCGTTGGCTGCCGGCTGGGCCATGGAAGACTGTCCTCGACTTCCTGGGCGAACAATACCCGCAGGTTAATGTCGAAACGTGGACTGGCCGGATGGCCAGGGGTGAGGTGATAGATGAAAACGGACTACCGATAGATCTGGAAACTCCGTATCGCACCGGCGCCTGCATTTTCTATTACCGCGAAGTGGATGATGAAAAGGTAATTCCGTACGTTGAGCAGGTACTCTATCGGGACGAGCACATTCTGGTTGCTGACAAGCCGCACTTTCTCCCGGTGATTCCCTCAGGACAGTTTCTCCGTCAAACGCTGCTCGTTAGATTGCGGCAAAAATACAACCTCGAAAGTTTGGTACCCATCCATCGCCTGGATCGGGAAACTGCGGGAGTGGTGCTGTTTTCCGTCAACCCGAAAACGAGGGGCCAATACACTTCACTCTTTCGGAATCGGCAGGTGAGAAAGGTGTACCAGGCACTGGCGCCGACGCTGGACGCCTCGACGTTCCCCACCATTCGGCGCAGTCGCATTGTGCCGGGAGAACCCTTCTTTCGCATGAAGGAAGTTCCGGGAGCGGCAAATTCTGAGACTGCAGTCAGCCGGATACGCGATCTGGATCGCAACAGTCTCTATCAATTGATTCCGGTTACCGGCCGAAAGCACCAGCTTCGTCTGCACCTCGCAGGTTTAGGAATTCCGGTCATCAATGACAGACTCTATCCCGTGATGAGTCGGGCCGAGACAGATGATTTTTCCAGTCCGTTGAAGCTGCTGGCGAAATCGCTTTCATTTCAGGACCCAATAAGCGGGCGACAACTCTATTTTGAAAGTGGCATGAAACTATGAGCACACCTCTTAACATGCACGGGGCGCGCATGGCGCTCAACCGCGACCCGCAGCTGCGCGAGTGGGTCGAACAATGGCTGAAGAGTAAAGAACGAAAGGTCGCTGCAAGTATGACCGACGCAGAGTTCGACAAGCACTGGCTCTACGTTCGTCCCGAGCGGATGCACGAGGGCGCGCTGGAAGCGGTAGCTGCGTACCAGCAGGAACATCAAGGTTAAGGTGCAGCCGCGGAGCGGCGGAAGATCTGTAGCCCATGGCGTAAACCATGGGATCGGCAGCGCACGAGCAGGTTAGCCCCGGAGGGGCGAAACGGCCTCGTCATTGTCTTTATGTATCGCCGCTCCGCGGCTGATCTTTGAATCACGGCCTTTAATCGCGGTTTCTAAACCAGGCGTAACCAGGGTGTGTCAGGACCGCGAGCGATAGCGACCGGATCAGGAAGTCTCCTCGAATCAAAAACGAAACCTCGCGGAAAAAATCGCGGCTCTTCCTGATCCGGTCGCTACCGCTCGCGGTTCTGACACATCCTGGTCACGCCGTGGGCTACATATCTTCCACCGCTCCGCGGTTGAAGACCTGCACCAAAGTACAGGTTGACCGAACCAACGTACAATTTTCAGCCGCCTCCCGTCCGCGTATCCTGCATCAGTCAGCAATTAATTAATTGATAACCGTCAGCACTTAAGGAGCAACAATGAAAAAACTAATTCTATCGACCCTTTCGATTCTACTTTTAGCCGGTTTGGCCGCCGCCCATGGTCGTTATGAGCCAATCAAGACTGCCGAGTTCGCCGCCCATCCCGAAGCCTATGACGGCCGTCTGGTTGAAGTAAGGGCAAATATTATCGCGATCAGCGCCGACCGCAAGAGCCTCGAACTCTTCGACTCGGAAAGCCGAATGATGATTACGGTCAAACTAAACCAGCTGCAAAAGTCCCAGCGGCAAGCCTTGATGCATAGTCCGGCGCGCCGCCTTTTGGTCTACGGCCAGGCGACCGTAATCGGACGACGCATGGTGATCGATGCCCACAGGGTCGAAGCGATCCCGACGGATGCTGCGGGACGATAGGTACGCACGCCTCCGGCGTGCCGACCCCGGTTCCGTAGACAGCACGCCAGCGGCGTGCGTACCTCACAGACCTGTAAAAAATGCCAGTTTCTCAGCCTCTCGTTTGTAGTTAGACTTCTTGCGACCCGAACATTCTTTTTGACGCAGGGCTTCTCTCTCTGCGCCGTAAGATGGATGCAAGATGGCTGGTAACAATCAGCAAAAGCAGACCGCGCCCACAGCCCGGAACAACCAAACCGTTGCTGAGCTGCCTAAGGAGCTGCCTGACGGTACGCTCGGATTGTTGTTCGAGCGATCTCCGGATGCAATTTTCCTGTTGGAAGGCGACGTCCTAATCGATTGCAATCAAGCGGCGATCGACATGCTGCGCTATCCCGGCAAGGGCGAGCTACTGGCGGCAACCCCGGCAGACCTTTCACCACAGTTTCAGCCGGATGGTCGCCCTTCCTCCGTGATGGCCGGGGAAAAGATCGCCGCGGCGATTGAGCGCGGGAGTCATCGCTTCGAGTGGACCGGCAAACGTGCAGATGGGCGCGAATTCCCAGTTGAAGTTGTGCTTACCACCATCCCGGCCGAAAACCGGCAATTACTTCTCACCATCTGGCGTGATATCAGCCGCCGCCGCAGCGCCGAGTCGGATCGGTCCGCCGCGGAAGAGGCGCTGCTTAATCAAACTGAGATTCTCAAGTCCATCCTGAACAACATGGGCGACGCCGTCATTGTCGCCGACCAAAATTACAAGCTTCTGATCTTCAATCCGGCGGCCGAAAAGATGTTTGGGACCGGCGCGAGTGAGACGCAGGCCGAGGGCTGGTCGCCCAGCGATGGCCTGTACCTGCCCGACGAAGTGACCCCGTTTCCGGCTGAAGAGTTGCCGATGGCACGGGCAATTCGTGGTGAAGAATGTCGTGACGTGGAAATCTTCGTGCGGCATGAGCAGGCGCCGAAGGGCCTCTGGACCCGGGTGAGCGGCCGGCCTTTGAGAAATGCCAGGGGCGAGTTGTCGGGTGGCGTCATCGTCTGCCAGGACATCACCGAACGCAAAAAGGAAGATGCCTTCCGGGCGGGACAGGGCCGGGTGCTGGAAATGATTGCGCGAGGGACTCCTCTGGCGGAAGTTCTCGCCAGCCTGGTGCAGTTGATTGAAGCCCAGTCCGAAGGCATGACCTGCTCAGTACTGCAGCTCAGCGAGGACGGCAAATACATTCGCAGCGGCGCGGCGCCGGGTCTTCCTGAGATTTATGTGAACGCGGTTGACGGTGCACCCATCGGTCCGAAAAACGGATCCTGCGGTACTGCAATGTATCTCGGCCGGCAAGTGATCGTCACCGACATGCTCGACAATCCGCTGTGGGAGGATTATCGCGAACTGGCGGTGCTGTCGGGACAAAGGGCTTGCTGGTCTACGCCAATCTTTTCGGGCACGGGGAAGGTGCTCGGCTCGTTCGCGATGTATTACCGCCAGCCGCAGACGCCAAGTGGTACCGAAGCCCGGCTGACAGAGGTTGCGACGCACATCGCCGGCATCGCGATCGAACACCAGCGGGCCGAGGCGGAGCTGCGCGCCAGCGAGGAACGGTTTGCCAAAGCTTTCGACGCTAACCCACACCCCATGTCTTTGGCCTCGCTCGACGACGGCCGGATCATTGAGGTCAACGAAAGTTTCGTTAAGTTGAGCGGGTATAAACGTTCGGAGCTGATCGGGTGGGCCTCCCTTGAGATTGTCTGGGAGATGCCCCTGACCCGGGGCGAATTGATTCAGCAGATCAGAGAACGCGGCGTAGTTCGAGATTTGGAGGCCAGAATCCGCACGAGAAGGGGCGCGCCCCGGATTGTGTTGTTGTCATCACTGATGGTCGAAATCGGCGGACAGCAGTGCCTGCTCTCCGTATCGAACGACATTACCGCGCTTCGACGCGCCGAGGAAGAGGTTCGCCTGCTGCAGGCGATCACGATGGACGTGGCGGTGGCCGAGGATCTCTTAACTGCGCTCGAAGTGGTGCTGCGGAGAGTCTGCGAAACGACGGGATGGATCCTCGGCCAGGCTTGGCTTCCGCGTCCGGACGGAACTGCGGTTGACTGTAGCTCAGCCTGGTTCAGCAGTGCCGGCGGCGTGGAAGAATTCCGTTTGGGTTCAGTTAATTCGAGTTACCCGCCGGGCGTGGGTCTTCCGGGGCGCGTGCTGACTTCGAAGCGAGCGGCATGGCTCAAGGATGTCACCTTCGACGACAATTTCCCGCGCTCCGTCCTGGCCCGCGAATGCGGACTCAAGGCGGCTCTGGCCCTGCCCATTCTCTCCGGCAATGAGGTCATCGCCGTAATCGAATTCTTTATGAGAGAGCCGCGTGACGAGGACGAGCGCATGGTCAAGGTGATCACGGCGGTCGCTGCGCAATTGGACCTGGCCCTGGAGCGTAAGCGGGCCGAGGAACAGTTGCGCCGCACTCAGGATGAGCTCGCACACTTTGCGCGAGTCACCACCATGGGTGAACTAACTGCCTCAATTGCTCACGAGGTCAATCAGCCGCTCGGCGCCATTGTCGGCAATGCGGACATCTGTCTACAGTGGCTGGGAGACGCTCAACCGGATCTCGCGCAGTTGCGCGAAGCGATCGAAGACATAGCCAGCGACGGGCGGCGGGCCAGCGAAGTGATTGCCCGTATTCGCTCGCTGGTCAAGAAGAATGCGCTTGAGAAAACGCCGCTCGACCTGAGCGCAGTTGCGCGCGAAGTTCTGGATCTGGTCAGGCACGAGGCGCAGAGAAAGAAGGTTGTGCTCAGGTGCGAACTGCAAATGGGACTGCTGGTCGAAGGCGATCGGGTCCAACTGCAACAGGTCTTGCTCAACCTGCTGATGAACGGCATCGAGGCGATGGCCAGCCTGGAGGATCGAAGACCGGAAATAACTGTGCGGATTTGGAGGGCAGACAGCGGCGATGTGCTGACGACTGTGCGCGACAATGGTCCCGGCATCAAGCCTGAAGATGCGGAAAAGCTTTTCAAACCGTTTCACACGACCAAGGCAGCCGGCATGGGAATGGGGCTGGCAATCAGCCGGTCCATTATCGAAGCGCATGGAGGGCAGCTGCGGATTGAACCAACTCAGGGGTCGGGGGCAATGTTCCAAATCTCCCTGCCTCCCTGCGGCAATGGAGGCTCATGACCGAAGTGGCGCCGGTCGTCATAATTGTCGACGACGATCAATCGTTCCGCACTTTTCTCAGCCGGCTGGTGAGTACCATCGGCCTCAAAGCCATTCTCTATGCTTCGGCCGAAGAGTTTTTGGCAGCCCGCCCACCCGATGGACCCGCATGCCTGGTGCTCGATGTTCAGATGCCGGGCTTGAGCGGTCTGGATTTGCAGCGTGAACTGGCGAGCACCGGTCACCTGCTGCCGATTGTTTTCATTACCGGGCACGGTGACATTCCCATGACTGTCGAGGCAATGAAAGCCGGCGCCGTAGGGTTTCTCACCAAGCCTTTGCGCAATCAGGATCTGCTCGACGCAGTTAAGGAAGGAATCAGCAGCGATCGCGTTGCACGGCTGAGGCGCGATGACATTGCCGAATTGAGGAAGCGCTACGAATCGTTGACCGCTCGCGAGCGCGAAGTCTTCGCCCTGGTGGTGACCGGGTCGCTGAACAAACAGATCGCCCTGCAGTTAGGCACGACTGAACGGACGGTCAAAGCTCATCGCGGACAAATGGTGCAGAAGATGCAAGCCGACTCAGTGGCCGACCTGGTGCGGATGGCCGATAAACTGGGGATTTCGGCTCAGCAGTAAAATTGAATTAGCCGGCATTATGGCAATTACATAGTTTCCTCAGCCAGCCCGCGCGGGCGGAAGTTCTGTAGCCCACGGCGTAACAGGGTGTGTCAGAACCGCGAGCGGTAGCGACCGGATCAGGAAGTCTCCTCGAATCAAAACCGAAGCTTCGCGGAAAAGGATTACAGCGAACCAGTCCGAGATAAATCTCGCGGCTCTTCCTGATCCGGTCGCTACCGCTCGCGGTTCTGACACGGCCTCGTAAGCCGTGGGTATCTGTCGGTAAAAGAAGCCAGCCGCGACAGCGGCAAAACTCGATCGGGAAGTGTTCCGCCGCGCTGCGGCTCAGGCTGGTTTTTCCACGCAATCCCATGGCTTACGCCATGGGCTACAGATCTTTTGCCGCTCCGCGGCTGAAGGTCATGTCAGTCAAATATGTAATTGCCCTCGCAAAGCCTCGCCCTGGGCTTAACTCTGTCCGCTGCTCCGCAGCTGGTTTCGCAACGCCGCGAACACCGCCTTACCTCATATTGTACTTTGGTACAATACCCTTGAACCCAAGGTACAATTCTTACCTCTCTTCCAACCTTGTATAGTCACCCCGGTAAGAGTTCATGTTTGGATCTCCCGGTGAAAAATGTCTTTAGAAAACTCCAGCAACGAGCAGGCGACAGTCAGAAACTGCTTGATCACAGTCATCGACGACGATCGATCGATGGGGCGAATGCTTTCGCGAATCATTGGGGCGGCCGGCCTAAGGGTCGAACTCTTCACCTCGGCTGAGGACTTCCTTGATTCAGGCCGGTTCAGCGACTCAGGCTGTCTGATCCTGGACGTCGACTTGCCCGGTATGAGCGGCCTGGAATTGCAACGGTATCTGAACGAGTCCGGCCAGAGGATTCCGATTGTCTTCATTTCAGGTCAGGCAACCGAGCAAACCCGCGAGCGCGCGCTGATGGCAGGCGCCGTTGGGTTTTTCGACAAACCCTTTAGCATCAGTTCCCTGCTCGCTTCTATCCAGTCAATCGCCGCCTGATGGGATTCATTCCGCACAGGTTGCACCAAAGTACAGGTAGATCGCACCTACGTACAATTTTCAGCCGCCTGGTCACTTGGTATTCTCACGTCACTTCGCAGGCAGTGAGAAAAAAAGGAGACCAGGACAATGACCAAGCACAAAACAATCTCGAGTTTATCAATCGCGGCAATCGCTCTCATGGCGGCAGCAGTACCGGCCATGGCCCAGGGCCAAACTGAACCCTCCGGCAAAAGCGTATCGAGCGATGGCGCAACTATAGGTGTCGAGCAGACGATCGCTGCTAACCTTGAGTCTTCCACGGTAAGGTCCCGGGCGATCAATCCGAATGTTGAGCCCGCTGCTAAGAGCGCCGCTCGCGCTAACAAGCCTCTGGTGTTGTCGGCCAGCGCCTTCAAGGGACAGAACCATTTCACATCCACCGCTAACAACAATTTTGCGAACCAGGTGAATTTCAAGGACGCAGGTCCCATCGATCCAGGCGCCAAGAGACAATTCCGCGCCGGCGAGTCTGAAATCACCCGGACCAAGTCAGTAGCATTCGTTCCATCGCGCGGGCAGACCCTGCCTGAGTAGGTTTAGGTTTCTAAGTTGCGGGCGAAGACGCTCGTCAGGAGATCATCTTGAAGCCATCCGGCCTTGAGCACATCGACAGAAGGTTTGAGGAGGTTTGAAATGCAAAACATCGCGACCATTAATCAGAGACAAATCGAGAGTCACGCCGAGCGAACTCGAGCTCTTAATGACGCGGCCAAACGGTTGGTGCAAAGAGTGCTTGGCTGCTGGCAACATGATCTGAGCCGTCCGTTCAGTCATCGGGGCCGAACCTATCGGGTCTGCGTCAAGTGCGGCATGGCCCGCGATTTCAACCCGGAAAACTGGAAGACCCATGGGCCGTCCTACCGTTTGCCGGCGAACCCTGGTTACGGCCATTCAGTGTCGATGGTAAGAAAAGCAGCGTGACGGAACCACCTCGGTCGTTTCAATCCTCCCTCAGCACCAAAGGTGCGCAATGCAACAGTCTGGGGCAACGCCCCAGGTAACAAGCCGACGAATCCCGCAGCGCTAAAGGCGCGACATAGGCTTACGGCCGTTCATTGCAACTGCCGAGTTTCCAGTTCTTATTCCGCGCTTTCAGCGCTTTAACAACATTTCATTCTTGACCTGGGCCGTTGGCCCAGGCTTTCACATCACGCGCCTTCGGCGCTTTGCTCTATTCCGAACCGCTCTAGCGCCCCGTTCTACTCCTTCATTTCATATTTTTCGGCAACACTCGTTACACTCGCCAGGAAGTTCCGATACTAGCGCCGCAGCGCGCGGCACAACCTGGAAATTCTCTGGAGGTCGGTGATGAAGCGGGTCTTACTGATCAGCAATTCCACACTCTACGGCAGTGGCTATCTCGATCATGCTGCGAGTGAGATTGGCGACTTCCTGGGAAACTTGAAGACGTTGCTCTTCGTCCCTTATGCACTGCATGACCGCGATGCTTATGCATCGAGGGCGCGAGAACGCTTCCGGACGATGGGATACGATCTGGATTCAGTTCACACAGTCTCTGATCCCGTAAAAGCTGTGAACGACGCAGAAGCAATTTTCATCGGCGGTGGTAACACGTTTCGACTTTTGAAAGCGCTCTATGACACTGACGTGCTGCAACTGATCGCGAGCAGGGTGACCGCAGGGATGCCCTACATTGGCTCCAGCGCCGGCGCGAATGTCGCTGGTCCAACCATCAGAACGACGAATGACATGCCTATCGTTCAGCCGCCATCGTTCGAAGCTCTGGGACTGGTTCCCTTTCAGCTCAACCCGCATTTTCTCGATACCGATCCGAATTCAACACACATGGGCGAAACCCGGGAAGAACGGATTCTGCAATTTCTCGAAGAGAACGACACGCCAGTCGCGGGTTTAAGAGAAGGCGCGATGTTGGTTGCGGAAAACGATTCCTACCTGCTGAAGGGATCTTCAGGTGCGCGCATTTTCCGTAAGGGACAGGAGCCTGTTGAAGCCACGCCGGGAGAGAACCTCGATCATCTGTTGAAATAGCGGACTCGCTTCGTCGCGAGGTTTGGTGGTGGCGTAATTTCATCGTGGGGTTTTCTCTAGCCCAGGCGTTTAGAGGCTGTGGCAAAACCCTGTGTAGGCGCGTCCCTGCGTGGGCGCCCCGCTTGCGTTTGCAGGAATGTTCGCATTCCAGCGACAGGGGCGCCCACGGAGGGACGCCCCTACAGAGTTTTGAAACAGTCTCTTTACGCCTGGGTGAGATTGAGTGGAACAACGGACGTTTTCAAGTGTATCGCATGATCCGATCGCTACCGCTCGCGGTTCTGACACGGTCGCAGAAAACACCAGCCTCACGAATTCCCTGACAGACTCCTTACGAAGCTTTGTCGGCGCGATCTCATTATTTCGGCTTCTTTTCACCTTCACCAAACCGCCACGCCGCGCGGCCAAACACGAGCACGTTCGTCCGATCGAATTCCGCTTCCGGCACCAGGGCACGCACCTCGGCGCCCACCTCGACGCGCTCGAAGCGCCATCCCAGACCGGCGGCGGCGGTGAGCCCTCCGGTGAACTCGGTGGTCGTTTCACGCTTCGGATCGATGTCGAATCCGGCGTAGCCGCCTGCTGAAATGTCGAAATAAAACCCTGAGAGAGGCTGCTGGATGCGCGCGGTCACATCACCCGTGGCCGCGAGCAAGTGCGACGAGTTGAACGAACTTGACGGGAGATAGACCAGATTGAAGCCAATCGCTGGGTTAAAGATTAGGGCCTGGTCAGACCTGAGAGAAAAGCGGCCACCGAGCGCAAGGGCCAGGCGTTGTGCGTCGGGCGTGACGTCACCGCCGGCCGCGGCTGAGATCGACCAACGCTTTTCCGCCGGCGGCGCCTCCGTGGTGGTAGCAGACGCCTCTTCTGCCGGTCGCATCGTGGGCACGAGCGCGTCGTTGAGGATCTCGTAAGCACGCGCTTCCACGTTTGAAGCTCCCGGGAGTATCACGATGCGTCCATTCTGGTCGACGTGGAACGTGAAGTTGCCCAGCGAATCGCAGTGCGGCTCCTGTGTGAGCAGGAACTTCGGCCGGTGCGTGGAAAAGGGCGTGAAGATATAGCGAACCGGGTGGGAACGGTCCAACCGTTTGCCGCCGAGCAACGGGCTGCGCGATTCGCTTTCCCAGGAGTGGTATTCCACTCCCGCTTCCGGCACACTGATGAGTTCCTTGAGCACCAGCGCCAGCGCCTCGAGGTACGCCGTACGGTCCTTGTCCAGTACGCCGATCAACTTCTTCGCCTCTCCGCGCGAGGTCGGCGTCCCAACGCCAATCTCTTTCTCGATGGCTACCTTCATCGCCCATTCCTTGTCAGTCACCGCCTTGCCGAGCTTTTGCAGCTCCGCCTTGTTTTCGAGAATCGGCCTCGGCACGCAGATGTGCCCATGGTAGAGGTCGGTGAAGTCGAGGCGCTCGGCGGGCTTGTCGAAGAACGGCCCCTTCTCGGGATTCTCCGCGATGAAGTCGCGCAGGACTTGGAGCTCGGCGACACGCGTTGGGTCTTTGGGATCGAGCGCGAAGCGGATGGTGGCGGCGATATTGTCGAGCAACAGTTTCTGGATCTCTGCGGAAAGAGGTGACAGATCGCCGGTGAGCGAGAGTTGAGCTCCGCTCGTGGTGAGTCGGGCGAGATCCTCAGGGCGAAATCCTCGTTTCGGATCTTCGCTATGAGGATCGTAGTAATCGGGCGCAGGCTGACGCTGCACCGTGGCCGGCGTGAAGCCTCTTTCCTGCTGCACTACGTGCGTCAACTCGTGGCCGAGCAGGCGACGCCCGTCGGGAGTCGCGGGCGCGTACTGACCTTCGGCGAACACGATGTCTCGCCCGGAAGTGTAGGCCACGGCGTTGAGGCTTGTGGCGCTCTCAACGGCGGATCCGTCGGTATGTATCCGCACTTGGCCGAAGTCATAGCCGAAGCGCGGTTCAAAGAAGTTCCGGACCGACGCGGGGAGAGGTTGACCGCCGCCAAGGTTGCTGGTTAGGTCCGTGGTTGTCTTAAGCTCGCGACCGGAACCAGGCGCCGTCCGTGACGTTGCAGTGTCGACGCCCGCTGCCGCAACTTTGGCCGAAACTGCTATGGGCTCTTCCTCCTCAGCCTCTGCGTCTGCCGCCTTGCGCATGGCCTCTTCTCCTTCACAGTCGATACACTTCCGCTGAATCCGAGGGGCCTGTCGATTGAACCCTCGCCCCGTCGCCAATGGATTCGGCGTGCGTATGACTTGCTCGGCGACGCGGTCAGCTTCCTGTTCGTGAGGGTCGTGGGGATCACTGACCTTAAGTTTCGCCTGAGCATAGAGACCAAATGCGTGGTTGCCGAGCCGCTGCTGCAGTTCACGAAATTGACCGATCGATCCCCCGGCGTGCATGGCCTGGGGGTGACGCACCACCCGATGCTGACTGCCAAATCTATTGGTTTTGACGGCTGCTCGACGGTTCATGCTTTGCCGCTCCCCCTGGCTGGCATCCGCTAACCACTCACGCGAGAAATCGCGAAACATCGGTCTTTCGTCCGCGACCGTGCCGTGGCTTTAACTTACTAAACTGTGGTCCCTTGTGATTCGCCTTTCCTGGACGTATTAGTAAACCGTAAACTGTCCGTGTCAAATCGTTATCAGTTCGTTGAGTTTGAAGAATCTTCATGAACACCATTTCAGATGCAGCTGAAAATGATACCCATCAGGCGCAGATGTCGCTGGTTGAGTTGGCGGGCCTCGTCATTGCGGCCTCTCCGAAAATCATTTTCGCGCTGCTCGCTGAAAATCGTTGCGTGATCATTTCTCCGAGCGAACCTTGGCGTACGTTGTCCGGCGGTCTCGAGTACAACCAGTACTTGGTTGAACCGATAGCTGTCGACGAAATTGTCTGTCGATTGATCATTGAAGTCCAGCGGGCCCAGGATTCACCGGAAAAATCATGGGTCAACGGTCTCGAGCTTCAACCTGCTGACGCGTCCCGGAACGATTGGCTCGAGAAGATTCGCGTTGTGCTCACGCGCGACTTTGAACCTGAAGATTCGAACGAAACCGGCGTCGAGCGATTCATTCGCGGAGCGACCCAAGGTCTTCTCGTTCGCGGCCCGGCCACTGGACCCGCGCGCTTGCTGTTACATCGGCGCATGGACGTCGACGGCCCTCCCTAAGAAGCCCTAAGGCCTCCCTACAGCCGGCGTTCCCGGAAACTGATTTCGCGGATCGACGACCGTGACGGTCGCCCGACGGTTTGCCGCCCTGCCGCCAGGTATTTGATCAGCTTCGCCATGACTGTCGGTGGTAATCCTCGTTGGGTCAATTCCCTGGGCCACCAAATGCGCCTGAACACTGTCGGCTCGGGTTTGGCCGAGCGTCAGGTTATCAGCCGGAGTCCCGACCGGATCGGCACGCCCAATAATCTCAACGCGCGCAATGCTGCGCGTTGTTACGTAAGCAACGATCGAATTTAGCACCGCCGGATTTAGGATCACGTCGCTGTTATTGTTGAAAAGAACATCTACCGACGCCGGCACCGGGCGGTCAGTTTCGATCGGGCTTCCCACGCCGGGACCTTCCAACAATCCGAATCGCCATCCTTCGCCCAGAAAGAACGCGCGTCTGACAGACTCCTCGCCATCCTGGCCGTGACGATAAAGAACATCGCGCAACGCGACAGCTTGCCTGAAATACTCAGGATAACCTGCGGCCGAGCGCGCTCTGGCTTCGTCGCCAGCCGAAAGAGGCGGAGGAGTATGCGCCTGGATCGCATTCACGACCTGGTCGCGAACACCTCGGGCGAGATATTCGGCAAAGCCTTCGATGATGATGTCGGTCGAAGCACGCACTTGCTGCATGCGATTGATCTGCGCGCGGAGATCAGCATGCTGAAACAGATGCATCGCCTCGTGGACAACGGTGTGGGGAATGAATGCGCGGGTGAATCCCAAACCAAACGTGATCTGGCCAGCACGGGTCGTCGAGGTAAAGAACGTGTTGTAGATCGCACACCGTTCGCGAATGCCATGCGGGTTGGCGTTCCACGCGGCCCCGGGCCCATCGAGCCAGCCGACAAAACTGCGCCACCACGCGCGGTCGAGATTGCACTTGTTCCTGACTAAATTGCGCAATGCCGTCCGCGTGCCGGCATACCACGAGACAAAACTCGCAAACCTGTCCAGGTCAGTGCGGATGGGATTGCCAAACGCCATCGTCTTGCGGCTGACGTGAGTCATGAACGAGGCGGCGCTGACAGTCCGAGCGTGTGGCGCATAGTGGCTGGCAATGATCGGCATGGCTTCGCCGGCAGTTTCCGTGGCGAGCGGCATCGGATCTGGTTGGACGGTCGGCGTAAGCGTGGGCAAATCCGTGCGAAGATGTGAGCTGAGAGAACTCGCGACGGTCGTCTCGAACCCGGCCGGAATCGGAGTGCACGGCGGATTCGCACCGCCGGTGGGAAACAGCGTGCTCTCGATCTCAGCTGTCATCGGTCCAGTGTCTCTCGTCAAACCGTGGGTCTGTCGATCGGTAACCGCGGAACCGGTCAATGGGTCGAAGGTACCGGGCGCTAAGGGCACCGGCACAGGTGTCGGCGGCGTGGCCGCGGTCGGGTTTGGTGGCGTCAACTGCTCTTCGGGCTGCGGTTCGGATCCCGGTTCCGGCGTTGCTTCTTCTTCGAGGATCCCCGCGAACTCCTGTTCATCCTCGGCGGTCTGCCTTTGCACGACGGGCTCACTTGTTCGATTGATTGACTTTGAAGTGCCGGCTGGGTGAGGCGAAAAATCTCGCTGACCCATGCTGTTTGGTTCGAGTCCCCTCACAGCTCCTTGCTGCACGGTATGCGTGAGTTCGTGCGCGAGTAAATATCTACCCTGAAGCGTGTCAGGCGCGTAACGATCTTGAGCAAACACGATGTCGTGACCGACGCTGAAGGCCAGGGCGTTGAGGTTTTTGGCGCTGTCAACTGCGAATCCATCGGTATGCACTCTCACCTGGCCAAAGTCATAGCCAAAGCGCGGTTCAAAGAAGTTCCGGAGCGAGGTGGTAAGAGGTTCGCCTGCGCCAAAGCCGCTAGCGACATCCGCGGTTGTTTTAAGTTCGGGACCGGAAGCCGGCTTCGTCCGGGACCTGTTAGTTCCTTCTCCACCGGCCGCGGCTTTTGCAGCCACTACGATTGGCTCTTCTTCATCGTCCGCCGCCTTGCGCATGGCCTCTTCTTCTTCTTCACAGCCGGCACACTTCCGCTGAATCCCATGCAACTGTCGATTGAAGATGCCTTCGCCCGTCATCGATTGATCGGGCATTCTCATGACCTGGTCCGCGACCCGATCTGCTTCCTGCTCGTGCACATCGCCGGGCTCGCTGATCTTCAATTTCGCCTGAACGATACGACCGAGCGCCTGATTGCCGATCATCCGTTGGACATGACCCACTACATAGGCGGGTGCGCGCATAGTCAACTGCGGTTTGGCACAACAGCTCGTCTCACTCTGAGGGCCGACCGCGTTCTTTCTAATTGCCCGTAGAGGTGTCACAGCTTCCAACCCTGTCCGAGGTCCGCGTCCATTCACTCCAGGTCTGTTCGTCTGAGACTGGCATCTGAACCGAAGAATTTCGCCGACATCTTTCCGTTTGCTTCGGCATCTCCATAGAAAATATCTGCTTCAGTTGGCAAAGGATCCTCATAGCCCGCTTTAAGGCCCTGCGTCTTGAGTTTCTTGATCGCTTCCGCTCTCTTCTCATCGGGCTTGGTTTCAGTAATTCCCAGGTCCAAAATATCTTTGTTGTTTATGAAAGAGTATTTATTACTTTTTCTAATCAAAGCGACGACATGGGCGGCCCTATCCTTAAATGCCCCTTTTGGATAGATACCGAGGTAACCAATACCTTCAAATCCCGCGCTGCTTAGGAAGCGCATCGCATAGGTAGCAAAGACATCACAGTCAGCTTCAAACCGCATGTTTGAAGGCACCCCGGCTTTCAAGTGACCGATCTTCCCCGCCATATCTGGATTAACATTCCGATCGTGCGGCACATGATAGAAAAATATGTCCGCAATATTGCGATACACTTCAAACACTTCTTCCTGCTTGGTGTAGGTCGCTTGTGCGGCCTTCGCGATGTTCTCGGTATTCGCATCAAGCCAGGTTTTTAGTTCAGCAAAAGCCATCTTCGCGGGTTTGGGAATAACGATGGATTGTTTCTTTGCCATCTCTATCAGGAAATCAACGTAATACTTCTGCTTGAAGGTGTATACCCACGGCATATCATCCTTCATTCGCTTCTTCTCATAGTCGTCTGCGCTTAGTGAACCTTTTAAAGTCTTGAGCACCTCTGCTCCATATTCAGGTTCGATAAAAAATTTGTGTTTCAAAACTTTGAATAATAAATCCGGCGAGCCGCCCAGCTCACTCTTCATCAAAGCCTCGGAGACGTCATTACGTATTTTTGGATTGAACATGAATAACTCGGCGAGGGCATCCACGAGTTCCGTTGAACTAAGGTAATTGTTAATTAATATCTTGACCATTCCTTTGCTTTGAGCGACATCTAAAGAGCTCTTAATCGGATGGTCATTTCCATCAGTCAGGGTCTGAATTATGGCGCAGTCGGCTGCGGCTTTAGCAGACGCACAAAAGAAACTCACTATTCTCTCGATGTCACTGGCCGTCGCAGACTTAGGGGACTTGAGGATTTCTTCAAAGAGAGATTTTCGGTTGGCAGAATCGAGGTCGCCTGCTCGGCTCATCGCCGGAGGCAGCAAGTCCGCCTGTCGCATCAGATCCAGGATTCCGAATAACCGCGATTCAGACGCACTCTTCAAAGAATCATTGGTTGTTTGCTTCTTGATTTTGATCAACCAATCGGACACCAATTCTGCCTTTTCAAAGCCTTCTTGCCATTTCTTGAGGTCCGGTGCCTTCTGAGGTTTTGTCTTTGGACCACCGGTTTGTGAATCGCCGACCATGTCAAAAACAAAACTCCACAGTTGGTGCGCGTAATCAGCATTGCTCTTGTTAACCTTTTCATTCTTAACATCCGCCCATTTCTGAAATTCTGCTTCTAACTCTGCATCGGTAATTTTTCTTTGGATAATTGCCCGGTTGAGGTTTCCCTGCTGCTGTCCCACGTGGACCAGCTCGTGCGCCAACAGCCTCTGGCCCGCATCTGTTTCGGGTGCATAGCGTCCCTCCGCAAAAACAATGTCGCTTCCGCGTGTGAAAGCAATGGCATTCACCGAGTCAGCCGACTGAGACGCGCGCGAGTCGGTGTGGACTCGCACATCGCTGAAATCGTGACCGAAGCGGGGCTCAAAGAAAGTGCGAACCGATGCGGGCAGCGGTTGGCCATCGCCTGACAACGAGTCGGTCTGCCCCTCCGCGCCCGGTTTTAGTCCGAGATTCTGACCGTCGGTGGTTTTTGGTTGAATGGTTTCTTCTGCCGGCTGTTCTTTTTCTTCCGAAAGCGGAGAGGCGCGCATAACTTTATCCGCGAGGCGATCGGCTTCCTGCTCGGAAGCGTCACCGGGATCGCTAACGCTGAGTTTGGCCTGGATAAGATGGCCTACTCTTTGGTTACCGATCGCTTCGTGCAGTTGGTCGAGCGATGAAGGCGTGGCCGATGAGGGCTTCGCAAGTGAGGTTGTTACACTCTCGGGATCGGATCGATTCTTCTTCGTTGGTCGTCGGAACTTCATAAAGTTTTGCCGCCACTGACCTGGACCATTCAGCCGTGGACGCGGCTCGCAGATCGGCTAAGACCGACGTTGAGAAGGACTATCTGGCTGCTCCAAATCGAACCCCAAATCGCCCAGCACCAGGATTCTCGTCGGATCGTTTTCAGTCAAAGGAAACAGCGCTCTAGCTTCGGCGCCAAGCTCAACTCTGTTCCAGCGCCATCCGGCGCCAATACAGCCTGGCTGGATTTGACTGCCGTTTGATGTTCCATAAGTCAGGCCATTTTTCGCCCTGCGGCCCAAAGCCGGATCCCACTTGCTATGGTCCGAAACTAAACTCGCCTCCGATGATGACGGCGTGGTTGCTGCTCAGGAAGTCGTAGAGCAGTCTAAGGTTCACTCCGGCGCGAAATCGCGAGTCCGCCCATCCAATTACGGTACTGCTACTAATACCGGCGCGACTCGGTTCCCGTATCCCCAAATCTGCTGTAGCGAAGAGTCCCAATCGGGTATCGACAAACATGTGTGTGTCGGGCGAACGACTCATCAAGCCAAAGTTGAACTCTCCACCGATATCGCGCACGGTTGGCTCCGTTGGTCCCGCCGCCGGATCGAGGGCGAGAAAAAAATGGAAGCCGCCCACCAAATCGAAGACCTCGACGCCTGTCCGGCTGCGCCCACCGACGGTGGCGCCAATTACCCATCGAGGACTTCCCGAAGAGAGCAACGCTCCGGTTGAGAGACTGAACAGTAAAGGTGTCAGCGATCCGCCAAAATAAAGATCTTTGGCAAACTCAGAATAGCTGTCGGCGTTGCGGATGGCTTGCGCCCTCGTCATGTTCGCATAGCTGGTTCTCACCGGTTGATGCCGGTACGCAAAATCACCCGAACTTGGATCTGCCGTGTGGGCCACTTCGTGCACCAGTGTCTCGACCAGGTCTTCCTGTGCCAGAAAACCTACATCAGGAGACGGAAGGCAATGGGTAATGCCTCTGTCCGGACGGCCTGAATACGCATACGCGGCATATCGACTCCCATCCGGAGCGGCGCACACACCTCCCACATTCTCCGGAACGCACCGATTGGCGACGTCCATATCGAAAATCTCTTCCATCCGCGCAAAGACTTGGCGAACTGTGGCCAGGTCTGCTGCCTGACTGGCATCGGCGTGATTCAGCTTGAAGTGCGTTTGCAATCCGCTGGCGACACCGGAGGGTTCTCCTAATCGGCGGTTGGCAAGTTGCACCCAACGTTTGGAAGTCGGCCAGGCGCGATTGATGCTGGTTTGAACGCGGTCACAGCTGGCATCGGGATAAGTCGGCACGCGGCTAATCATCGATTCGACCTGCGTTTCAATTTTGCCAGCAACTCCGCTGGAAGATTCAGTAACGCTGGTTTGATTCGGCTGCGGCCGACTGTCGTTTTGCAGTACGTGGGTTAGCTCGTGCGCGAGCAGCCGCTTTCCATCCGCGGTTTCCGGCGCGTACTGGCCCGCCCCAAAAACCACATCGCGGCCAATCGTGTACGCCAAGGCATTTACCGATCTTGCGGAATCTGCGGCCCGCGCATCGGTGTGAATTCGGACCTGACTTAGGTCGTGGCTGAAACGCGGCTGAAAGAAGTTCAGCGCCGAGGCGCCCAGAGGTTGACCGCTGCCAAGGCCGGCGGTTGCCACTGTGGCCGCGAGTCCTGCATCGCCGGGAGCCCTTTTTGTTTGGATCGTTTCCTTTTCTTCTTCCTCTCCGTGCGCCGTCATCCGCATTGCTTTTTCTTCTTCACACTCGTCGCACAGTCGACGGATTTCAGGAACGGAAGCGCCGCCGTTAATCGTCCGTCGTTCGGCGACGCTTGGATCGGGCATGCGCATGACCTGATCCGCGATTTGATCAGCTTCCTGCTCGTGCACGTCACCGGGCTCGCTGATTTTAAGTTTGGCTTGAATTTGCCGGCCGACCGCTTGACTGCCGATGCGTCGATGCAGTTCGCGCCATATTTGGATCGATTCCGGCGGACTTACGTCAGACTTCGCGCAACAGCTCGCCTGATTCTGGCTGTCAGCCTGGTTGGATTTGACTGCCGTTTGATGTTCCATCGTTCGTCCAGCGGGTCGCCCACGCCTTAGTTGTTTTCTGCTTGCGCACGCGACTCAGAACAGCGCTCCAGTCACGAACAGAACCGCCGTGTTCTTTTGCACCTTATCAGGCGCCTCGATCTGCGCGGCCCTGGCGCCGGGAATATCGGCGGCTCCGCTCATAACATGGACTCCGCCAAAGACAGGCCCGGCCTGGATTGTCGATTGCACTCCACCCAACCAGGGAGAATTCTTATTCCACCAGTCGAGCCGGCTTCCTGAAAAGCTCACCGTAGCTTTGAACTTAGGAAGTTTCTCTTCTGAGCTGTCGCCGAGATAGGTATAAGAGATGTCGCCGCGAAAATCCGAAGCGCCGAAATCTTCGGCCGAGCCGGTCACGAAGGACAGGGCCGTGCCGAAGCTGAATTTGCTCTTGCCTGATATGAAATCAAGCCCGAGCATCGGCGTAAAGCGAGCAGCCCATCCGCCTGCAGGCGCGCCGCCCGGCCCGGTCGGGGCGAGGTTGTACCCCGGCTTGTACCCCATCACGGTAGCGGTGAGGCCCAGCCTGTTTAGAAAAATTTCGTTTGCCTCCGCCATCGATCCTCCCTCGTTCAGCGAAGCTCTGAAGCCAATTCTATCGGCGACTTTCTTCAATGAGCCGCTGTAACCGAAGCCGCCTTTGACAAACCACGACGTGAGGTCTTTTGCTAGAGGTTGATCGTATGTCGCGCCCACTTCCAACGTGCCCATGAAACCTCCGGCCCCGAAGAGCGTTCCCGCCTTGAGCTTCGACTCGGGCAATCTTCCCGCCGCCGCCATCGTCTTTGTGGGATCGAGACTGTCGAAAGAGAACCAGATGCTCGACTGGGGACCTGGATACTTGCGCAAGTCATCCAGGTCTTTGGCTTCGAGACCTTTGGGCACGAATAACAATTTCGCTAGGTTTAGCGAGGTCGCGAACTTGTATGATTCGCCCCCTTCGCCCGGCCCCGAACCTACAGCGCCTTCGGCAGTAAGCTCTGTAGGCGGGGCCTCGCCCGCGAAAGGCGTGTATGCAAAGCCGGGATGTGTCTTCATCACCAGCGGCATCAGATTGAAAAACTGGGGCGGCTTCAGGTACTCAGCCAGCGCTGCTCCGGCGAGGAGAGTCAGAAGTCCGGTTCCTCTGTTCCAATCAGGTGTGGTGGACAATGCACCCGCTTCCCCCGCGCCCTCTGTCGCCTTGTAGTAGATTGCTCCTGCCGCGCCGAGTAAAGTCAGAGCGCCAACCGGATGACTCTTGAGACGCGATAGGAAGCGGTCGGAAGCCAGGTATTTGTCGAGCCGCATCCGCATCACTAGGCTGAGCGTGTCCATCATGGCGCTGTCGCTCGGAGTGAGAGGCTGGAGGGCCGAGACGTACTTTTTCCACACGCCAAAATTCTTGCCGAAACCGCCTCCTGGTTGGAATGCCTCGCCGCCGGTTCCGGTCGCCCCCAGAACTGAGCCGAAACCTAACGTAAATAGCCCCGCCGATTCGTAGCCCTTAAGCTTGAGTGCTTCGCCTTCCTTTCCCGTGGGCCTCTCCCAGAACAAATCGCCCAAGACATCGCCCAGCAGCAGTACCGAATCCAGGGTAGGATCGCCGACAAAACCGTAGTCCTTCGTGGTGGGAGGTGCTGAAGCGGGCGGGCTCGCCGGCGTGTTGGCTGGCCCTGGTTTGGGATCTGGTGCAGGCTGACGCTGTATCCGGTCAGAGCCGATCGCGTTGTCACGCTGATTCTGGGTGACGTGAGCCAACTCATGTGCGAGGAGTTGCTTCCCCGCGGTAGTCTCTGGTGAGTATTGACCTGCGCCGAAGACGATGTCTCGCCCGACGGTGTAAGCACGTGCGCCGAGTTGCTGTGCGGATTCCGTTGCGTGCGCGTCCGTGTGCACGTGCACGTTACTGAAGTCGTTGCCGAAGCGCGGCCCGAAGAAAGCGCGCGCGGATTCGGGTAGGGGTTGTCCCCTTCCGGACGGCGGCTCCGATTTAAACGGCACCAGGGCGTTGGCGCCTGTCGTAGCAGGCATGCGCATGGCGTGATCCGCGACCCGATCGGCTTCCTGCTCGTGCTGGTCATCGGGATCGCTGACCTTCAGTTTGGCCCGGACCTGCCGGCCGAGCGCGTAATTGCCGACTTGCTGTTGCAGCCTACGAAATGGATGAATGGATTCGGGTGATTTCGATTCAGGCTTCGCGCAACACGTCGTTTGATTTTGACGCTCAGGTTGATTGGTTATCCTTGTTGCTTGACGTTCCATATTATCGCTATGGAGAAGCCGGTTGGTCTGCGGCCTGATGTTCAGCCAGATTGGCGGCCGGCGGTGCTCCGATGTCGCGCCGGTATAGCGCGAGCGCCAGCGCCGCGTACCCCCAGGCGCGATCCTTATGAATCAGGAATGAGTCGCCGAACGATCGTGAGACAATGACATGCGCCGCGCGGGCACGATCGTCCGTCGTCGCCAGGCTGAAAAACGGCGGACAAATGCGAGGCGCGCTCGAGCCCGATATCGAGCGTGAAGCCACCGTGCCACTGCGGTAGATGCGCCGGTTATCAAAAGCGAGCGCATTCGCAGGACACGCTGACGCCGATGGGCAGGAAAAAGTGTGTCCCGTATGCCACACGAATGCGTCTGCCTCAAGGTTCCCAAAATCGCGCAACATGGCTCTCAAGTCACGATCTGAAGGCGAGCCCAGGTGCGCGTTGACCAGGTCCCGCAACCATGGTTCGATGGCCGCTCCCCGATCCATGGTGTCAGCCGCCGGTTCCAGATAGGTCCAGGCACGGCGGTGCGCGGACTGCGCCATCGCGATGGCGTCCATCAACGGGCCGCTGTCTGCGCATCCTGTCACCGTATCCGATGGAACTGCGTCCCTCCGCAGACCGGTCAGCGCCTCTACAAGTTGCGCATAGCTTTCGGCATTGTTGAGCGCTTCTTCGGTGGTCATCCGCAGCATTAGACGTTCGCCGGAATATGCACGATCAATCGGCGCACCGCTTGCCGCGGAACCTCGCGTTCCGCGTCCCGGTACGACCGCATGCGCCAGTTCGTGAAGCAGCGTAGACGCGTTGCTATCCACGTTCGTGGAAAATCGGCAGAAGATGAATTCGTATGGCTGCGGCATCTGTCCTAACGTGGTCACCGTCGCGCAATTCGAGGTGTCACCGGGCCGCAACGTATGGGCAAAAAGTTGTCCGCGGCCCTCGACGTTGTCGAGCATGAGTTGAAGTCGATCACGCAACAGTTGTCCGTAGCCGACATCGCGTGTCCGAAACAGCTCATCGACCCGATCCGCCACATCTATCGGCTGCGCCGGGGTCTGCAGCCACAGGTTGAGGCGGACAATGGCGTCGCGCAACAGAGATCGTCCGCGATTCATGGTCTGATTCGCCTGGTCGATCTGGGCCAGGGCGGCGTCAGCCAGTCCCGGTACCGGCCCGGTGGCCCACGTGCGCGCGGGATCTCTTATCAGGTCAGGGTTGCGGCCCACCGCCTGGTTGATTGCGTCGCGTGCTCGGTCCGGCATTCCCGGCTGCGCCAGGTTCAGGTAGGGCACGACATTCGTGAGCACCTGCGTGAGGTTGGCTTCCTGGCTCTGGAATGCGGCAGTGAAGGTGGCTTGATCGTGCATCGCCGCCTCGCGCATCGGGCTGGCTTCCATCCACAGCACCAGGCTTTCTCCGTACGCATTCTGCTCTTCTGTTTCCGCAGCTCGGTCGTTCCGGCTGAGCGCCAGTGCCTCATTGAATTCGGCCAGCACCTCGCCAAGAAAATTGAAATACACCGACCGAAACCGCTCCAGCAGCGGATGACCAAAATTGAGCAGCCGTCGCTGAGCATCGTAGATTCGCTTGCCTCTGAGCAGGACCGCTCTGATTCCTCTCTGATTGAGAATAGGATGGGCCAGGCGGCTGCCCTCAGCCGGGCCGCGCGCTGCCGCGGCCTGCCCGCGGGCCCGAATCCGATCAACCTGGAGTTGCTGGCGGAGGGTGTCAAGAAAATCCGCGGCGCTGCGGATTGAATCCGCGCTCTCCTCGTGAATTATGTCGCTGGGCGAAAACGCAAACGCGCGAAGCGGAAGCGTGGTTTCGCCGATCATCCAAAAGTCGGCTGCTCCCTCGTCCTTCAATTCAACCATGGCTGCATGGACACAGTTGGTCTCACGCACCTCGTCGTCGGGAAACAGGGTGTAGAACGGATACACCGGATGAAACTCGTACCGGTCCTTGAACCACAAGTGCACGGTCCCAGCGACTTCATCGATCTCGAAGTCCATTCGGTCGATGGCGCCGAACGAGAATCGAAAGTCTTCATCTGAAGGCCCAAAGAATGCCTGTGGAACTTGCATGAACCCGTGAGTCTGCCCACGACGGGCCACGGCAAAGTTCCGCCGGAAGTGCTCGCTCGTGCGGACAAACCTTGCGAGGTTGTCATTCTCGTTGAAGTCAGCGCCACCGCCGCCCAGATACCAGCGCAGATGTCGGAGCCCTAACGGCTTGTCGCAAAACTCCCAATCCATCGCCGTATCGGCCACCATCCGAGGTGTCGAGTTCCCGCATATCCAACTGAGCAGGAACCTGCTGTTCGGATTGGATTGAACCTCGCTCCAACGGCGGCTGGGCTGGTGATTGTGCGCCGCGCCTGGCGTGAACACCGTTCTTTGCAAAACCAACTCAGGAAGCGGCGACAACTCAGATCGCCCGCCGGCGATTGCGCGCCGTTCCGCCACAGGCCCGTGCGCACCCTGCTGCATCACGTGCGTCAACTCATGCGCAAGCAGTTTTTGTCCCTGGATTGTGTCGGGCGAATATTGGCCGGCGCCGAATACCACATCGCGACCAACCGTGTAGGCAAGCGCATTTATGCTGCGGGCGGACTCGGCTGCTCGAGCATCGGTGTGTACGCGCACGTTGCTGAAGTCACCGCCCAAGCGCGGCTCAAAAATGGAGCGAACAGATTCGGGTAAAGCGGAGCCTCCGCCGTTGAATCTCGTGACGTGACTCTCGGCTGTCGGGCGAGTAATCGCAGACCCTTTGGACTCAGCACTGGTATGCAGTTCTATTTCTCCCTCGTCTTCCTCTTCTTCTTTCGCTTGTCGTTGTAATTGAGGAGTGATTTGAGGAGCGGCGAACGTTGTGGACAGGCTCGTGTCCTTTTCTGCGCATTCCGGACACGAGGTGCAATCGCTCTCAGCCCCCCCACATTTCCGTTGGATACTTAGCGGCGGAACACCTGAATGAACTGAGGGCGCGGGCATGCGCATGACCTGATCGGCGACGCGATCGGCTTCCTGCTCGTGAAGGTCACCGGGCTCGCTGATTTTGAGTTTGACTTGGATCTGCCGACCAACGGCTCGATTACCAATCCGCTGTTGCAGCTTACGAAATAAATGGATCGGTTCTGAGTCAGGAGAGGGCTTGGCGCAACCCACCTCTTGCTGCTGAGCGTCAGCTTGCTTCGATTCGACTGCACCCTGATATTCCATGTTGCAGTTTGGCGTACAGTGCACTGCCGCAGCGCAGATCAATCGTAATCACCTGCCGGCGCAGGTTCCAGAATGCGGCCAGGCCGAGTTAATCGCCACGATTCTCGGCACTGGCCGCAATGAAAGCGCGGGCCGATATACGGCTCGGTTTCAAATCGCGTCAAAGGCGACGCGGGATCGCATTATCACCTCACGTGCGAATCATAGATGGTCATGTGCGCAGAGCCCCAGAGGTTCCGAGTCTGCGAACGAGTGCGACCATCCCTGCCGACAGAGTTGACCAGGTAATAGCTGTACACGTTCATCGATGTCAGCACATCCCAGACGTCAAAGAAATGTGGTGATCGAATTGTGCCATCCCCAACGATGTTCGTATGAGTTGGAGTGCTCGGCGCTTTGGTAACGGTCCAGTTGATTTCATAGGTGCCGGTGATCGGACCAAAGTTCCCGCGTAGAGCGTTAACTGCCAGACTCAATTCGCCTGCATTCGGCGGAATCTCAATAGACGCTCCTCGGCCCACGACGAAGCTGGTTTGAAAGTTGTCAAACGAGCCTATCAATGCACCGGCTTGTTCGTTGGGCGAGTAATATCCCTGGCTCAACAAATATGCGCTCGCCGCTGGATTGTTGGCTCCAGCGATATTGGGCTGGCCGGTAGCAGTAGCGGGTACGACCATGCCGGTTGGTGACACCGGGGGAAGCGGCCCATTTGGTCCGTCGAGATCAATTAGGCCAAATGAAATTATCGATACGACCTCGCCGGTCTTAGCCGGCACGCGCATTATGTTGTGCTGACCGTCCTGTCCGACCGGATTGAAGGTCTGCTTGACTGTCTTGTAAGGCAAGTCGCGTCCAGTAAAGACGACCTGAACTTTCTTAACTTCGTCGAACCTAATCGGCATCTCGTAGAGATCCGGCTCGCCTTTCACCTGAGTGATGCCCAACTCCTTGGCATTCTTAATCTCCCATCGATCCGTGCCGATTACCGGCCCAGGCTGGGTCTTGGGCTTCTTACAAGTAAACTGAAGTGTCAAAGCCAGGACCGCGACGATGGCCACTACCGTAGCCAGCGGTTTCAGTTTCGGCATGAATCGGAGTTTGCGCGAGACGCCAATCGCGAGGAAGCCGACGGCGAAAATCGTCAGCGATATCAACAGCGTCGGCAGGCCAACGGAAGCGTACACCGGTTTAGAAGACACTCCGTCTGTACTTGCCTTCTTGGCGGCAGGATCATTTGACGACTCGAGTCGCATCATCACCGTGGTACTCTCGCCGGGTTTCAGGTTAGGGACATCCTTGCCCAGGAAGAACAAGTCCTGTGGATACTCCGACGTAGTGAAGTAGTTATAGTTGACATAGAGCCTATTGCTGTCGTCGCCCAACACATCATCCTTTGGGAAGTTCTCCAGGTAAGTCGATGCGCAGATGAAACTGAGGGTCCCGACATTTCCAAGACTGGGATCGGGGTTCGCAAAATCGAAGTTAAAGTCGACCGATGTGGCGTGATTAAATTGCGTCGCGTCAACATTGGAAATTGTCTTCTCCCAGCCGGTGCCTGCCCCGGGTCCATAGGGGTGCAATGAAAGTCTCACGTTGCCCTTGTTAGTGAGCGGCGTAGCGGTCGTACCTGGACCGTCAAAGTAGAAGGTAACGTGGAAGAGGTTATTCGCTGCGCGGTTGAGGCGGTAGTCGCCTGAGCCCGCCGGAGACCCATTGATCACCCAGGCATTTGGAGCGGTCCAATTCATGTCAAAGCAATTGCCGGTAAGATTGGCATCACCCAATTCGGTGGCAACTGTCGGATTCACAAAGAAGATGTCCTTATCGGTAATGTCTGTTCGGTCCTTCATGCTACTCGGCCACCTGATTACCGTTCCGGTCTGCATTTCGCCGACGCCGGTATGATGGCCCTCGTCCTTGAAGATGTAGGTACCGATGCCGAAGAAGCTGCCGGTTGTTTGCAGGGGGAAACCTGGCCCAAGCGGAATATCTATCTCGAGGTTCCAGATCCCATTTTCAGCATCAACCACCGTTTCGTAGTCGTAAGACAGCTTTGTAAGAACGGTGGCATCCGCGACAAGGGGTTGAAAGACGCCCCCACTAAAGCGCCGGACCATCACGGGGCCGGTGGCTCTGTTGCAGTCAGCACCAGGGAATCCGCCGGTGTTTGCAGTCGAAACGGGGCTCGCGCCAGTGGGCCAAATTTGCACCTGGATTAGAAAATCACCGTTATCAAAAACATCATTGTTATTCGCATCGAAGACCAGCTGCACCATGTCCGCATCGGATAAGTCAGGATCCCCTTTGAGATCGATTCCTATGAACAGGTGGTTCGTCCCGGTTCGAAGCGCAGCATACATAAAGGCATCCGCTGGAACCGACATTGGACCACTGACGTATCGAACCGGCCCGACTTGCGACCAAACAGGCCCCACCGTACAGGCGCCGCCGCCCGCCCCTGACGCCACGACGCCATTGAGGGTTAGATCGGAGGTGAGATTCTTGACACAAATGCCGTCCGCGCGGCCAGGTGTGGCAGAAATGAAGAGTACAGCGAACAGAGCTGCCCCGATAACGAATGCACGATAGATCTTTGAGGACGCGTGCAACGGCCGTTCTTTTCTCAACATGGCGATTCCTCCTGCAGTTGCGGACCCGAGGGTCCGGTTTTGACAAAGTGATGGACTTTCAAGTCTCAGCCACTGACGGTTTTCAGCTTGATCGTCGTCTCCGCCAGCAATGCGCTCGTGCTTGAATTTCTGGCGCGAAATGTGAAGGCCAGCTCCTGGTCAACCACTTTTGGTTCGATAAATTGAACCAGACACGGACGGAAAGTAAGCGGCGCGATGGTCCCCGTGGTCGAGAAGCTGCCTTTGCCGATGTTCCAGCCGGGAGGGTTACCCGGAGGATCAAACTCGAGCTGCACTGAAACGGTGTCATTGGTATTGTTGAAAACGCGAAATGTAAGGTTCGCCGAGGCCCGACTAATCGGCACTTGGAAAAATTCGCCGACCAGAATGACATTCGTAGTACCAATGTCGATCGCGAAATCCTGTTCGGAACGCGGCGTCGGCCCGGCCACCGCCAGAGTCTTGGGCGTCGACGTGTGGGTCAGCCCGCTGGGGTTGTGTCTGGCGCTCGCCTTCAAATTGAATTGCGCGCTGGCCACATCCAAATTGGGTGGTTGCACGGTCACCAGGAACTCTTTAGTGTCCGCACCCGGGCCGAATTGGATGTTGAGCGGCGTCGAACCATTCGAGTTTTTGACGGTCGCCGACCACCCGGCGCCGAGCAACGGTTCGACATCCAGGTCATCCCTGGGAGTGACGGTTCCAGTGACCTTATATCTGATGTCAAAGGGTGTGTTCTTTGCTATGGTGACGGTAGTCGAGCCCAGACAGGTCAAGAGAAGGTTCCCGATGGGTTTGCCCACCTCCGCAGAAAACGAGGAGTTGATCTGCGCCTGAATACGAACCGCTTCAAAGAGATTTTTTTGCAGCAACGCGGCGTCGAGTGTAATAAATCCAAATGGCGCCGGACCGGTGACGAAGCTCTTGATTCGCGCAATCGTATCCTTGAAAGCGACCTCGTAGGTCTTCACCGCGGCTTTGACGATCGGCAAAACCGCAGTTTCCCAGGTGCTGACAAATCTCTTCTCGGCTTCAAGGATTTGATCGAACAACATAATCGCTCCTTTTGTATCCAGAGATTTTGCATTGAGCAGGGCGATACCCTGCTCGGCCACGTTGGCAATTGCCCCGAGCGAATCGATGCCGATTACTTCACCCGCAAGGTAACCTGAGTCCAGAGTCACAAACTTGGTTGTCAGGAACAGAATGAAGTCGCGTACGTTGTCTCGAGTCTCTTTCAACCGCGCCATTAACTGCGCGGAACTAACCACGACGGTCCCATCCAACGCGCGATACAAAACTTCCCGGCGCAGCGCCAGGTCGGTTTCGCGCTCATCCGCAATCATTTGATTCTCGATCGCCGCTTGACCGCCGACTCGGTCCACATGGGCCAGACGATAAAATGTGTGGCCGGGCGGCCGGGCGGCCTGGATCGCGGGAAAGTCGTTCACCTTAGCCAGCCGCACCGTGAACTCGCGCCGCAGCCGGATCGTGGATTCCACGCCGATGCGCGTGTCCACCAGATCGACGTCTTCGTCGCTGTCTACCTGGCGGTGCCACATATCGAGATACACGACGTGCGTTTCGCTAACGGCCGGTGTGGTCAGTTCCTCGACGACGGGCACGGCCCACAGCTGCGCCAGCGAGTTGTTTTTGAACAGTGGCTGCTCGCTGTATTTGAGATCGCTTTCGTTGAAGATCATCTGGCCGTCCACAATGATTCGGCCCGCCTGCTCGGTCGTGCCGTCACCGCCGGTGATGATGAAATCGTTTCCCGTGCTCGCCCGGGCGGAAACGTTCAGCGCGGTATTAATCACCGCGATCACCTCGGCCGCGGTGGCGGCCGCTATGTTGGCGAAGGCTGCGGCGAAGAACGTTATGGTTTCGGGCGGATTGTTGTCGGCCTTAACTACCAGGGTGTTGCCATTTGCCAGCGGGAAGGGCGCCGCCCGGTTTCCGGTGAGTTGGGCGGGCGAGCTTCCCGATCGCTGCGATGACGAGTTGGTGGCGTTAAATCCAAGGGCCGCCGCGCCGGACGAAGTGGCGAGATCAATCTTTAACTTCGAAAGGCCGGTGCCAATTGTCTTTGAAATCAGGTTGATGGTGTTCACGTTGCCACCGCCAATGGCCAGGATTCGAAATCCGTTATTCCCCAGCGGCACGCCATTCCCTACGATCCACTTGCCCTGATCTTCAAACTCGATGCGACGCAGGTCTTCGAGTTCGTTCAAGTCCGCATCAATGATCGGCACGCCTTGCTGCATGCGAACGCTCACATAGTGTTTCGATCTGGCATCGCCTAATCTGGATCCAGGATCACGAGAGAAGTTACCCATGGTCATTCTCCGTCTGCCGGCTTTTTCGCTCCGGCCTTTTCAAGATGCTGTTTGCAAAAGGTGCGCGAAGCCGAATCGTTTCCAGGCCGATCAACGTCGCTGTGCGATCTTTCGGGTCAGCGAGTCGCTCCGATTCCTTTCGATCGATCATCTCCATCGTCAAAGTCTCAAGCTTCAATCAGTCGCAGGGCCCGAACGGTTGCCTTGATCTCCAGGTTATTCGTGTTTCCGATCACGACCTGATGGACGTGCCGAAACTGCGGCAAGAGCGGCGGCTTTATCATGGTCACCCGGTATTGCCAGTCGATGGATCTGCTAAAGGGCAAAGGCCCGACGGTTCGCGGCTCATCAAAGTGGACGCTGACCAGAAAGAACGCGTGCCCATCAGTTTCGGCAAGAGTGACGACCGCTTCGGTTCGTCCATTGGCGGGCGCCGCGGCCACCGTCACCTGCTGGTTTACGACCTGAGGTGCGTTCAACTTGGCGATGGTCACCGCACCGTTGGCAATCTTCGTTGGGCCGACTGCATTGTCGGCAAGTTGAGTGTTGGTGACGGCATTCGCGGCAATCTTCGTTGGGCCGACCGCATTGTCCGCAAGTTGAGTGTTCGTGACGGCATTAGCGGCGATCTTCGTCGGGCCGACCGCATTGTCCGCAAGTTGAGTGTTCGTGACGGCATTCGCGGCAATCTTCTGCGCGATCACGGCGTTGTCTGCCAACTTTCCAGTAGCCACTGAGTTGTCGGCCAGCCTGGTCACGGTGATCGCGTTATCGGTGATTTGAGTATTGCCGACCACGTTTGGTTTCAGCGTTCCGTTGGCCGCGAGACTGGCGTCCAGTCGCACCGACAGTTGGGCGGCGCTGCCACGCGCGTTCGTCAATTCGTCGCGAATCGCGCTGACGTTCAGGCCTTTTCTCCGGCGGTCGGTAACCGAAGGTCCGGCCGTGTTAATTGTCGCGAGCAAAAAATGGTCGCGGGTATTGATCGTTTGCGTGGTCACCAGAACTTCCCACTCGACTTTCTCGCGAAGCGAAGTCTCGGCTCCAACGTCAAGCGCGTTGAGCAATGCGGCATCCTTCGCGCCGGTCGTCTCGGTACGAAACACTTTCAGATAAACGTTGCTGTTTCCGGCGGGCAAGGGCGCCACGTTTTCGTTGCGCGGTTGGGTCCGGTAAGTCGCGTTAGCCGCGAGTATGGCCTCGCAACCGTCTACCAAACACGTGCCGGCCGTAATGGTGAAGTCGTTGCCGGCAACGTTAAGGCCGCCAATCAAAAAATCATTGCCGTCGCTGCGAACGCCGTTGCCGAAGTTGCTCCGCGCAAAGCGCTGCGGACTAGCCAGATCGGCAAGCAAGTTCAATTCGCGATCCAGCAACGGCTTGCCCTGCTGGAACCGCACGCGGGAGTAGCCATTCGTAATTGCTTCTTGCAGGACTATTTCTGGATCTCTGGAAAAATCGCCCATTGCTCATACTCCTTCCGTCACGTCACCCTGAAAAAGCCGAAACGAAAGATCCAGCGGTGAGACTTTCAGATTTGGCAGCACGCCGGTCTCCACCCCGGACTTCCAGGTGCGGAGGAACCGAAATCCGGCGGTGTTCGTGATGATCAAGACCACCCGCGTCTGAATCGGCAGGAAGCGCATCACCACGTTTTCAATAGTCAACGACGTCTTCTCGATCACTTTTGGATCGCTGGTATCGGCCGTCAGGAAAATCCCGATGGTGTCGCGCGCGTACCAGTCCTGCGTGCTCTTGGCCGTGTCGTAGCTGTAGCGTTGTATGTCGTCAAGCTGCTCCCAGGCGCTGATCTTTTTGGCGTTCGTCGCCACCACAGTGGTCGAGCCTCCATAACGCGAGTCGAGCGTGCGCGCCGCCGGATAGACCGAGCTGATGTATTCACGGCTTTCGTTGTTGCGGAACCACAGCCGCGTGACTGGGCCAACGCGCAGTGCGGCCGGGGCCCGATGACTGAATTGACCTGACGTGATCGGCTGGACCGCCCCCTGGCTCGCCGGTGTGATTTGAGTTGATCTAATGTGCCATCCGTCGGTGCCGCTGGAAGCAAAGAAGAGCTGAATCGTGTTGGCTGCCGTCACGATCGCGGCCGGCTCTCGGTTTTCAAAATCGGCGGGAACCGGAGCAAGCTCGCGCTCAACCCAGTTCTGCGCGAGGTTGAAATCCAAATCAGTAGTTGTGCGATAGAAGACATTCCAAAGACTGCGGGGCAGGCCCACGGTTTTCCTTCTGCTCCAGGAGACCCAAATCCGGCCCGCTGAATCAAACACGGCGCACGGTTCGCGATCCGCCTCCAGGCCCCCCGTCACTTGTTTCGGCGCGCCCCAGGTCGTTCCATCAAAGCGGCTGTACCAAATATTCCACGGGCCCGCGCGCCGCGAACTCCAGAAGAGCCAGACGTTGTTGCCCGCGTCAGTGAACGCCGTCGGCTCAGTGTCCGGGGCAGGTTGAGGGGCCGCCGGCGGAAGCGCCACACCAAAACCAAGTTTGCCCGCAGCGGTCGAGCTATCCAGCAGGACCGTGACGAAAGACCCAGCGCCACTCGATGGCGAAGAAAGCCGCAGCCGGCCGGCGGCAGCACTGGCAACACGGGGCCGAACTCGATTGATGGCCGCCGCCACTTCCTCCGCAGTCGCACCAGTGAGGATGTCGCTAAAATCACTGGCGGCAAAAGTAATTTTGATGGTCGAATCCGCATCGATCCGCACACTCAGGGTATCGCCGGCAGCAAGCGCGAACTTCTCGACGCCACCGCTCAACAGTCTAGCGGTCGTCGCATCCGTTCCGTTGGTGATGCCCGTGGCGAGGCCGAGTTTCGTAGCGACCGAAGAAGCAGTCAGGTTCAAGCTTGACGTGCTGCCGCCGGCGACTGCTTCAATCAATACGTGATTGTCCTGATTAACGCTGACTTCAACTCCCGGTATCTCCCGATTCAGCAGCGCCGCGATCTCATCGGCAGTCGCCGTGGCAGTCGAAGTGACCAGGTTGACAGTGTGAAAGTGCTCGAGATGAAGCGTCACGATTCGGCTGATGCTTTTGCCGTCGGCCGTCACGGTGATGTTAAAAACTTCGCCGTCCGTAAAGACAAATGGTCCGGCGAGCGTGCCGAGCCTCTGTGGTCGACGGGCGTCGTGGCCCGCGCTGAACACTTCGCTGAGAATCTGCGGCATCACCTTCCCGCCAGCGGATTCATGTGCTGTCCAAAACAACAAAAAGCTGCCATCCGGTCGTTGGACCACGGCCGGATATTTGTCGGCACGTCCCACCGTAAGTCTTCGTGACGCCAGCCACCGGCCCTGATCGTTGACCTTGCAATAGATCTGCCAGCGATCTTCCGGCCCCTGAGTTGTGGGAACTGATCGCTGCGCCTGGTAGAAGAGCCATTGCGCGCCGTCAGCAGCGCGAACCGCGACCGGCTTGCCCTCGTAAGCGAAGTCGAGCGTGACCAATTGCGGTTCGTGTCCAGGAACGCCGAGTTGATCAATCTCCCAAAGCGTCAGTTGCTCGGGTTCGTTTGATAGAAAGACGTTGTGGACGAACTCTTTGATTCGGGCCGACCACGGCGTGACCCGGTTTAGCATCGCGCCCAAGTTGGCGGCGATTCCAACCGTGCGATAAAAATGGGGCGCATAGGCGATCTCGTTCCGCCGTTTCGCCAGAGATAAACGGGCGCTGCTCTCCCAACCGATCCACGTAGCCAAAAGCGACAACAAATCGCTGTCAACTCGCTGAACATCGGAAAAATCGGCGCCTGCCCTGGCAAAGCTTCGCAGCAAATCAAGCTGCGGGCCCACCAGTTCCATGAGGCGCAGCAATTGGCCCTTGTCCTGATCCGCAGGGTCCAGCTCCGGCGCCTTCGGCGGTTTTGACAGATCGAACCGCTGATAAAGGGCGGGCAGTTTTTGGTACATCGTCCCCGCGCTTTGATAGGCGCCTGTCGCCATGCATGAGACGAATACCGGAAAGTACGTCGCCACCGGCAAGGTGTTGTCGTACGCCGCTATCGCGTAGTAGTAAACCGTTTCGCTCTTAAGTCCGAGATCCGAGAAGCGCACACTGGCCCCGGCCGGCGCCATCGAAATGGGTTCATCGCGAATTTCGAACACGGTGTTCAAGTCGCCGGGCAATTCGGGATAGGTGGTCTCCCGCCGCAGAACCTTGACTCCTCTGAAATTCGCGTCAGCCGGATTGGTCCACGACAAATCGACCCGATGGCCTTTAGGGTGCGCTTCAACTTTTAGATCCAGAACCTCCACTAAACGCCCCCCCTCACGTTGATGACCAACGGGCCCATAGTTGGGATCTCATTCTCGAGAAGTTGAATCAACCCATCCGTCGCAATCGCCGGCGTGGTTCCGTCCCGCTGAAAGCGTTTGACGAACACGCTGCTCACACCGGCGAGCGCCTCGAGTTTCTCGTACACCTTGCTCAGATACAGGGTTTGCTTAAAGTCGACTGATTCGAAATCAAGCAAGTCGCTGACTGCCTTCTCAGCGTCATTCTTGACTTCGTCATTCCGAAAATGGCTAAAGGCGGTGACGTCGGCTTCAATATTGATCTTCACATAGTCAGGACTTTCGATCTTGATGATCGTTGTCAGCATGCGCTTGGCTTCAAAATAAGTAAGCAGGTCGCGCTTCATCACATCAGTAGGCGGCTCGCCCTGGCCGGTGGGAGCTATGTAGAGCTGGATTACGTTCCAGTTGGGCGCTTCAGCGCGCGCCTTGGAAACGCCGGGAAAGAGTTTGGCTTGCGCGACAAAGTCCGCCGCGGTAACCGCGCGCTGCATGGATGAGAAAACCGAGGGAGCATATTTGATCGCCTGGTCAATTGACTCGCGCTCGGCGCCACCACTCGCGGGCGAACGGTTGATGACTTTTATTCCCAGCAGCTGCAGTTGCGGGGCTTTTAGTATTTGAGTGATTTGTTCCTTGCCGACATTGCCCACCGTGCCGCCTCCGGAACGGTAGCTGGCGATGATGCGCGAGCCGGTCGGCGGGATTCTGCCGTATTGACCGTCGCCGAAAATCACCGAGGTCACGCTGTTCTCATCGGTCTCGATGGCGTAATCCGTATCCGCATTACCACTGAATGCCAGGGTCGATCCGATGCGCTCCTGAAGTTGCAACGCCTCGAGTTGTTCCGGCGTGAGCGCGCGCCGGCTGAAAATGAGCTTCTCGCGCAGCCGCCACGGTGGCGTCGGCGTGGTAGTTTCCACCACAATCTCAAGCGACCCGCGGAGCATATTCGGCTGGGCCAAAGCATAGCGTTGATTAGGACGGCCATCCGAAACACCGATCACCTCATTTGTAATCGTTCGGCCTTCGCGCACCTGCACGACGTTCTCAAACTCCTTGAAGTTCGCGAGCGGCGATCCGTCCGGATTGGTCGCCTTTTTGAACGGTGCGGTGGTCGGGTCAAGCACCAGCGGCTTCTCGCCGGTGTACTCGAAAGTGACACTCTTGCGGTCCTTGCCGCTCTTGGTCGCGAATTGATCACCCTTGCGCACCTCGATCGACTGCGTCACGTTATTGCCCACAATCAGATTCAGCGTGGTCGACGCGGCGGCCGCGGGCGCCATTTCATAACCGATCAATCTCAGGTGATTAATGACGCTGCGTCGTTCCTGGGCAGTATTGAGGAAAGCTTCATTAGCGATCCGATCCTGGTAGTAACTGAGGATGTCGCCCATGTATGCGAACAACTCGAGCAGCACGATGCCAAAGTCGGCCTCCGAGCGGTCCGTCCACTCGGGTAGCTTCGCCGGAATCAGATCAATCAACGCCTTGCGAAAGCTGTTGTAGTCACGGGCCAGGTAATCGATTACCTGGCGGTTCTCCCTGAGATTAATCGTAGCCATTACTAAAGCTCCCTCCGGACCCTGCTAGAAAGCTATTTTGATTTTGTCGGCCTCCAGTTGATCTCGTCTCACATAGGCAACTTCCACCGACAGTTCACCTTCGTCGTTCGACACGTCCACGCCCTGAACGATGATGTCGTCGGCGAGCCATCGTTGCAGCGCTTTGTAGATCGTGAATTCGGTAGTGGCGGCCAGGATCTCGTTGTTCGGATCGAAAACGAGGTCACGCAAGCCGCAGCCGAATTCCGGCAGGTTTACTCGCTCGCCTGGAGAAGTCAGCAAGACCTGCAAGACCTTGTTGCGAATGTGGTCGTTCCCCTTCGCGGTGCCGACGTGGCCCACATCGTCGATGCTGAAAGGGAATGACCATCCCGTTTTATCCATAATCAATTTAGCTCGTTGTTAGTTTGGTTTGCCCCGCAGTGGCCGACAGCGATAACTGCGGCGTCACCTTGCCAACCATGCCGTCAGTCTGGCCCGCCAACGTGTCGAGCATCACTGGCATGCCGCCGACTGTGAGCTTGATCGCTTCACCCACACTTACGGCAGTCACCGAAGTGCATAGTTTGGCCGTGGGACCCGATGCGTCAGCGGCGGGGGGCGTGCCACAGCCACCCACCGGCTTGCTCATGATCCCTGTCTTCAGCAAAACAGGCTGATTGCTCACCGACATTTTTGGTGAACCGGTCGTAGTGACTTTGCCGGGACTATGCCCGCACGTCACATTGCTTCCCATAGTCAAGACTCCCGACATAGTTCAGCTCACATCCATCGAACCTGACACTTTGACCTTCACGTTGATAGCGTCCATCTTGATGTCGCCGTTAGCTTTGAACTCGATGTCCTTGGTTGCCTGGATTTGTAATCCCTTCGAGGTCGTCACCTTGATGTCGCCGTCAGCTTTAAGCTCGATATCCTTGGCCGCCTCCACTTTTAAACCACTATCGTTCAAGGTGATTGTGTTCTTGTTCTTACCGTCGACAATCTTGATGCCCTCGGCATTCATCGCAATCAGATTTCCGTTGGTCGCTTCGAACAGCATCACCAAATCACCATCCTCAGTGTCTTCCAGTTGAATAGTGTGTCCCTTGAGTGTCTTGATGATTTTCCGCGTGGGCGGATTCTGAACATCCGACTCTTCTGTCCCGTCCGCGCCATTCGGTTTAGGCACTTCGCTTGTGCCGCCCGGCTTGGCCCAAAAAGATCCGACCCAGATCGGATAATCCAGCAGCCCTGATTCGAACTCGACCCAAACGGCCGCGTCGACTTCGGGAATAAAAAAGAAACCCTGATTCGGCGCGCCGCCGTACGGAGCGCACGGCAACGCCCAGGCCGACACCACATCGTTGCCAAGCACGCTCGGCACATTCAGTTTCAAACGACCACGATTTTCGGGATCGGCATTGTCAACGACTAAGGCGCGGTACTTTCCGTAGAAGCGACCTTCTACTTTCTCGACCAGGCGCGCCAAAAGTTCTTCGACCATTGTTATCCTCACAGAAGCGAGCCTGCGCCGCCGAAGTCCTCAGTCCCGGACGGCGCCAGAGCATTGCGTCTTCCCTTGAAATGTTGCGTGTACTTATCGGCTTTGAATGAGTGCTTCACATTCGTGATGTAATACGTCCCGCTGAAGGCTTCGCCGACACCTTTGATCGGCACCAGACTCTTCGCCCGCAGCACCGCGCCATAAAGAACGGTCTCAACTTCCCCCGTCGCTTCAATCCACCATTCGGCTTCGTCAAACAGCGCGCGGCACAGGTTCTCCATTTCCGGTTGATTGACCGCCACGGTCTGCCGCACGTGTAGCCGGGCAACAACTCCGTTCGGCGCGGCAACTGTCTCGGCTCGGTTGCGCCCCAGCAGTTCTTGTTCGCCGGCTTCGACCACCGCGTCTTGAACTTGCTTAGCCACCGTGTCGATCTGGTGCATTTCAACTTTCGTCGGGCGAAACGAGTTGAGCTTCGCGTCAAAGTTGATGAGGTTCGTCTCGCCGCCAAAATGCGCCGCGAGATAAGGCAGCGGCTCACTGCCCAGCGACGGCTTGCGAAAGAAGCCGGTGTCGGCGTTAACAAAGCACTCAAATCCATTCCGCCGCGCCAGCCGCTTCAGAAACTGAATGTCTGTATCGCGCTGCAGGATCGTGGCAATCGCCTCGTCATGAATCACCCCGGTGTCCTCAACTTCCGGTGTCAGGTTGTAGTCGCCAAAGATTTGTGTGGCGATGTCGCTGTCGCTCATGTTCGGCCAGGCTTTGATTTTCTCTTCGAGACTCATCAAGCAACTCGAATCCATTCCCCAGATTTCCACATACGAACCGTTCTCATCCTGAGCAATGTGAGATTTGATTTGGGTGATATAGCCGCTGACAATTTCCTGTTCCTCTTCGCCCACGGTTACGGAGATTGCGATCCTGGCCCAGGGCTTGATACGTTCGTCTTCCAGCAGTGTCCAGAGACCGTCGTCCTGGCGCGTAATGGCGACTTTGATGCTGAAACTTGTGGCCATGCGATGGTCTTCCTCGACGTCCATTTCCAGCAGCGAAAGGAACAGGTCGGGCGCTGCTTCTTCTTCGATGGAAATTGTGGCGGCCACCTCGGGCATTGGAAGTTCTCCAAACTCAAACGACCTGATTTGGCGGAATTACGATCTTGCTGGCTATGGCAGGGAATGTCGTCGTCTCAGTTTTTAAAGCAAAGCCCTGCGATTCGATTGCGCTTACTATCGATTGGCGCGCGGTTAGCGCGTTGTTGTAGACGAGATCCAAAATGCCTTCGAAGATGACTGATTGCAGTGCGATAACTCCCAGGGTCGTCAGACTGGCAACCATTCTGCGCCATCCGTCTCGCGTCGTTTGATCGATAAAAGTGAACTCCTCGACCGTGTTCGGCGGATCGCTCCACGCAAAACTGCCAAGAAACTTGAATCCACCTGACTCGATCGTATTGACGATTTCCTGGTGCGTTGTCGGTGCAGTCGGATAAGTCAGAATCAGCCCTGTTTGGATAAAGCTGGGTTCGGCGGGCTCGGCGTCGCCGAACGAAGTGATCTGCGGCGTGATCACGGACGTGCCCGGCGCGCGGAACAGCGCTACCGCCAGCACCAGGCTGCGGAAGCGGGTTTCGAAATTCGAACTGCGAAGCACGAAACGTTCCTTGACCATCGGACCGCGGTCCAGCAGATCCATCGGAAAGGCCTCTTGAGGATTCGCATCGGCTATTTGCCACCACTTCGTTGGCTCGCCGTAGTATTTAAAGGAAAGGAGATCCAGACGATCGTTGGCGTGCACCGTGTGCCGAAACGGCCAGTCCAATGGTGGCGGGATCACGCGTAGATCCTTGCCGCGGAGCCGCTCGCCGGCAGCATCCAGCGGGCTGGACTCGGGAAGACTGCGATAACGTGAACCTCTAATGAACATAGTCAAGCCGGCACAATCGTGTTTGCGATATCGCCGATGTTTGTAAGGTTCAAGAACGACATGACCTCTTTCATGCCCTGGGTATAGAGGAAAGGCACGTTGGTTCCTTCGATTACCTCAAGACTGACGGTCACGGTGACCCGCAGCGGATTCAACTCTGTGCTGAATTCCTCTTCCTTGATCGACATGCTTTTGATATCGACGGGCATAACTTTCTTACGGCCCCAGATGAAAAGTATGACCGGCGGATTCTTGGCCGGGTCGAAAAAGGCGAATTGACTCGGCGCGCCTCCCAGTAGAGCTGAAACGGCGCCAGCCAGCACGCTCGTCCCTTTTGGCAACATCATCAACTCGAGCGTGGAAAGTTGCGGTGCGACTCCAAATTCTTCGGCAATTGCGTTCTCTGGATTAGTGGCATCCAGACGAATGTCAAAGCTCAGCGTTTCCCTGCCGACGGTGATCCGCTGGTTCGCGCGGAATTGGTCCAGCGCCGTTCTACTCGTTAGTGATTGCGCAAAGCCGGCGGTTTGGGTAGGCTGCGACGTGTTCGGCGTGTCGGCCTGGACTATGCTGTTAGTGCGCGTGCGCGTAATCTGAAGCGGGTTGAATTGAAACACCACGAGCAAAGGTGGCAGGCTGAGGCCGAACTCGACGAAAGCGCCTTTCAGGATTTTTGCCTGGTTACTGAATCCTCCACTTCCCATCATCGGCCTCCATTTCAAATGACACTCAATAGCGCGCGAAAAAGTTCTTGCGCCGTTGCCTGGGCAATCGTCTCATCAGACATTTGGGGAAAAGACACCTCAACCCGCGGCACCAACAGATGTTCGATCGTGTAGTCGCGGGTTACTCCGTTCACGTCGGTTTCCACCATCTCTTGAAGAATCTCAAAGGCGCGCCGCGAAATCAGTTCCGCCCGCGGGCCCGTCACCTCGGCGCCGGCAAACGACATTTTCACGTCACCGATTTCAAGGGCCAGTTTGTCCATGGTTCGCGCTCATATCAGTTTCCAGAAGCAGCCCGTGATAGGGAGCAAAATCGGCCGCGGTACACAGCCTGCCGATTTTCTCGAACTCGCGCCTGGTTGCCAGCACCACATGCTTCATTTTGATTTGACCGGAGTTTGCCGCCGCCAGGAACGCAGCGTTGACCGCGATGTTCTTGATGTTTCCACCGGCGACGTTGAATTGCTCGGCCAGAAAGTTGAAATCGATGTCGTTGGCAACCGGCGCCGACGTGGGGAAATGCTGTTTCCAGATGGCCAGCCGCTCGGCCCTATCCGGAAAAGGAAATTCCACGGCGAAGTGCATGCGTCGAAAAAACGCTTCATCGATATTTTTGCGTTGATTGGAAGCCAGAATTACCAGGCCCTCAAACTCTTCCATTCGCTGAAGCAAGTAGTTGATTTCGATATTCGCGTAACGATCGTGCGCGTCCTTGACCTCTGACCGGCGGCCAAAAAGAGCGTCGGCCTCATCGAAAAACAGGATGGCGTTACTTGTTTCCGCCTCGCTGAACAGACGGTTGAGATTTTTTTCTGTCTCGCCAATGTACTTGCTGACCACGGTTGACAGATCAATCTTGTAAGCGTCGAGCTTCAGCTCGTTGGCAATGATTTCTACCGCCATCGTTTTGCCCGTCCCGCTTGGCCCAAACAGCAGCACACAGAGGCCAACGCCAAGCGAACGCTTTTCGCCAAAGCCCCAATTCCCATACACGGTCTGCCGATGCTGCATCTGGCCGCAGATGTCGCGAAGTTGATTCATGGCATTCGGCGGCAGGACAATGTCCGCCCAGGTGAATGCAGGGTTCAGCTTCCGCGACAATGTCGCCAGGCGCTGATTCGATTGCGCCCGACAACCGGCATGCACATCTTCAAGGGTGATCTCCGACTGATCCGCGCGCAGGTGCGCCTGATCGCGCGCAGTGGTGATTGCCTTCTTCATCTGTCCCGGACTCAAACGAAATTTAGCCGCCAACTCGGCGCAGGAACTCGGTCCCAAATCGATTCCGTGTTGGGTGGCCAGGACACGCCACAATTCGGCGCGTGCCGTCACGTCGGGCAACGGCATTTCCAAGGTGAGAAAGCGATGCTGTCCAAAAAGTCCGGCTGGTTCCCATGGCTTTTCCGAGCCGATGAAAGTCAGCCATGCAAAATCATCTACACAACTCCGCACCACGCGGAGAAAGGCATTCGCTTTGGCTTCCTCTTGCAGGAGATCTTCGAAGTGATCCAGATAAATGGCCGCCGGCCGCAGGATCCCTTCGCGAAAGACTCTTCGTAAGGTAACTTCGAAGTTCTGCGAGCGCTCAAGCAGTTCTCGGAGATCGACGATCAGCAGTAACACGCCCAGATCGCCGCAGATTTCCGAGGCCAACAGTTTTCTCCCGGTGCCGTCCCGGCCATGAAAATGAAAAATGAGCTTGACTGTCGATTGCAGCGGAGCGCGAAAATGCTCGGCACTTATTTCGCGGAGTTTTGATCTTAGATCGGACGTCCGATCCAACGCCGGCTGATTATCTTCGGCTTTCAGGATGCGGATGCACGATGCGATCTCGCCGTCAATGCCGCCAACGCCGAGCAGGAAGCTCGAAATTCGGTCGTCAAGCTTGATTGCCCGGGCGGGTAGGTGTTGCTCGGACGATTCGACGTAACTAAGAATGTGCGAACGGAACAGAACGGATTGAGGCGACAGCAAACTCCGCAATTGACCTCGCTCTGCCGCCGGCCTGCGCAACAATCGGAGAATAAGATCGACGTTGACTCTGCGCCGCGAGATATCGTCCTGGAGATAGGCGTAGACACGCTCGTATTTCAGGTCAAACTCCGGCGCCAAACAAATCATCACGATCTGCTCTTCGGTGGGCGTCAGACGAAATATGTTTGTCAGTTGCACCAGAAACAAGGCGACGCCACGTTCTAGGCTGATTTGTTTCCGTTGTTCAATCTCGTCACGCGCGGCGGCCGTCGACGGCTCGATGTCTTCGAACTCAGTCGGATTCGAATTTGAAACCTCTCCGAGAAGTTGATCGATTTCGCGGTCGGCGATGTAAACGGGTTTGAAGATGTCCTGAGTTTGTTTTGGCAGACCGCGCCGCCAGCGCAAGACTTCGCGCCGCATGAGTAGGTCGAGATAGGCGAATTCCGCCGCCAGGTGGTCCCAGTTGTCCTTAAATGGTTGTTTCTTTTTGCTCAACCTAGCACCGTAAAGTTTCTGTTATTGCTATTGATTGAATTGACTGTCGCACTCACCGCAACCACGCCGGTTGCGAGAGCGGCGGGAACCGTGACTTCGATCTGACCGGAAAACGGATGAGCGTTGAGGTTGAAGGGCGTCGCGCCGAAATTGACCACGACGGCCTCGCCACTTAAGCCGGCGCCGAGAATTTTGATCCGGTCGCCACGAAAGGCCTCTGGGGGCTCAATTCGATCGATGCGTGGCGGCAGCAAATTCGACTCGCGATTGTCCACCAACACCGAAACGGGCTCGGTGGTCGACAGGATTCGCGGGACCTCGACGTTGATTTGCGTAGCGGTCGCATTCGCCCCTTTCTTGATGAGAAGCTTTCCGTACTTCACCCGGACATCGCTTCCCGCCAGCCGGCGACCTGTGATCGCGATTGCTGTCTTGGCGGTGATCACATCGGGAGTGATCGTGGCCGTCAGGATGAGTGGGATCAGTTCATAGATTCTGGCGTTTGTGCGTCCGCCCGGTACCAGCGTCAGGACAACCAACTGCGGACCGTTAGTCGCGATCGCATCGGGCACGGTTATGCGCACCAGTTTGTTAGCGGTGTCTACATTTACTCCTGTTGCCGCGACGCCGCCGACAGTCGCAGTTACTGCTGACCCGGCCGGATCAAACGGGATGGTGATCGGAATATTAGTGACACCTCGGAACGGTGAAAGCCCTTCGACCCAAGGGGTGATTTCAAAAAAAGCGGGGCTGCTTTGACGTTGAGCCACTGAAACGATCAGCGGCAGCTTTGGCCCGCGCTGCGGCGCCTCGGGAATTTTGACCACGATCTCGTTGGCGGTAAGTTTGATCAGGTCGGCTTCGGCGAACTGTTCCTCGCCGGCGGTGACCGTGGTTGTAGTCCCCGGCGTCTTGAAGCCCGAGCCTTTGATAGTTACTTCGGTTCCGACGATTCCTGACTCGGGACTGATTGATCCAATCTGCGGCCGGCCGATCGTGCTGACGGTGAGTGAAGCCTTCTGCACCGGCGGCGCCGGTTGGGCGGGCAGATTCAGCGGTCCAATTTGAACAAGTGAGACTTCGTAGGCGACCGAAAGCCGATAGGCCTTGCTCAAACCGGTCCAAATCTTGGAAAACTCTTCCATTGAAATCGGCGCCGGCGAAATCGTGATCTTCTCGAACGAATCGCGCAGCTCCGCCGCAAAGTTGGTGTTGACATCTGAGTCGAATTCACTGTCATGAACATCATTTAGGACCGTGTTCTCGTGCAGAATTGAAAGTGCATTGCCCAGAATCTGGTGCGCGGTTATGTCGTCCTGGGCGGTGCCGTCTCCTTTCTTCGCATAAGCCGTGAGTAAGTAATGCAACGACAGCGCGAGTGGCGGCCGTTTGGATCTGGAGGCGTTGGCGCGATCTCCACGCCATTCGATGTTTCGGGCAAAGGGACTTTCGGCAACGCGATAAAGGAAAAGGTTGACGCCATCAGCTTCATCTACGCGACTGTCATCAGGTGGCAAGGTGGTGACTCTCAAAGTCACAGCTCCACCCATCAGCGCCGGCTTGTTCAGTTTTGCGGAAAGCAGCGCCGCAATACTCTTGGTTACCAAACCTATGGCTAAATAGCTCATAACTCTCAAATGAGCAGATCGATCCGACCGAGATGTCTTTTTTCCAGCAGTTGAGAAACGTCAGGCGCCTCGGTTTGCGGCGTCGTGGTCGGCCGCGGCGGCGTGTAGTTGACCACCTGAATATCCAATCGGTTGATCCGCAGTCGCGGTGGCGCAGCGACAGCGGGCGCCACAGGTGGCTGCCACAGCGGCAGATGTTCTGGCGTCGGTTCCAATCTCGGCGCTGAGGCAGATGGCTCAAGCGCCGGCGGGGTTACGCGCGCCGCGGACGCTCCATTACGCGCCGGGCTTACAACGCCGTATTCCCAAGTGATGCGGGGCGGCGGCGCCTGTGATTCGGGAATTGATTTGGGCGTATTCAACCGAGACGTTTGCGAGTCGCCCGGTTCGATCGACTCTTTCACAGTCACTGCGGGCGTCAGCTCATTCGCCGCGAGATGCTGCGCTGCGGCCGGATCTGCGGATCCAGTTTCAGTCGCGTCTTCAGCCGCCGAAGTGTCGCTGCCCAGTCTTTCAGCTTCCTTAGCATGGCCCGTCTCTGGGCTTGGTTGCCGGAAAAACCCTTCAGGCATTTTCAGTTCAAACACAGTGCTGGCTGAGCGAGATTTTGGTTGAGTCTCGACCAACGGCGCCGATTCCTGCGGCGGTCGTTCCGGGATCGATACGGTTGATGTTTGAATCGGTACCTGCGACGGCGGTGCCGATGATGGTTCCCACGCAGGCATCTCAAATAGCAGCTCTGCGTTCGTTGCTGCTCGCGGATCAGCGCGTGAAAAAGCCCTGTTGGTTTCAGCGAGGTATTTTCCCGGCCGCAGCGATTCGGCGCCGTTAGTTGGTGGAATGTTTTCGACCACGCTAACGGTTGAAGATTTCTCTGGCGGAACAGCTTTCGGGCCAGCCGAAAAGACCGAACGCTCAAACCTCTCGGCCGACGAATGAATTGGATCTTGACCTGTCGGCTCGCGGGCCACCTCCGATAGATCCAGAGCGCCAGTCGCTTCTATCCTTTCAAATCCAGCGAGTGGAGTTGGCTGCGGGCGCAACTGTCTGACGAGGGCTGAGCCTCGTTGTAGAACATTGAGCAGGTAACCGTTTCCGAAGTAAGCAGCCATTCAAGATCCTTCATCACGCTGCGCAAACTGCGCACCTCGTGATTCGCTACTGCGCTTGAAGCATAGCGACAGTCGGTGCGGTAAAGAGCGCCACGTTAGTGTCGCCCTGAATCAGCTCGAGGTAACGCCGGCGCTTTTGCCGCGTCAGAGACAGGATTTCGCGTTCGGGCCAGTGATAGTGCCAGGCTATGCAGTGAACTTCTCGTTCGAGCACGCTCCGGCTCAGCAGCAGTTCCTGGAGGAAGAGCCAAGTCACGTCAAGCTGGGCCACGGATTGCCGCCCGCACTCGACACATTTGACGTTGAGGTCGATTTCAGCGAGTGGCACCAGCTCCTCTATTCGTCGTTCCAACCCTTGCAGAACTGGCTGTGGAAGCATGGCGACAGCCTGGTCATCAACGAAACGGTTGTCATTAATGCGCACGATCATATTGGCCAACAAACGGTTGATGGCAGCTCCGGCATCACCTCCGGGCCAGTCAGCAGAGGCCTCCTGATCGGCGCCGGTCGGCAACCTGAACTCGAATGCAAACTTCTGTTCACCTTCGGAAAGATCCAACTGAAAGACGCGCCGATCGACGGGTTTCGCCGCCGGTATCAGGTCGTGCAGATTCAATACGATGTCCATAGATTGCGCGCATTTCGGATCGCCACATACGATCATGGCCTTCAACTCTTTGCCCAGCGCCAGCTCGCGCAGTCGCAACATCAGAAACTCGCGGTCGCCGACGAGTAGATTTCGCACCAACCCATTTGTGACCGCCGTTACTGTTCCCACTCGCTTCAGGCATCTGGCGAGCAAAGCCGTCACCACGGGTGCCGAGCGCCCTGATGGCCCCACGGTATCCAGTAACTCTTCTTCAAAACCAGTAACGGGAGCCAATTCGACTTCACGATGAATCACCCCCTCTTCGTCCACAAAGCCGCCGGGCAGCGTAAAGGTTTGCGTAAACAAAGGCCTCTCGAGAGGAGGAAGACACGGCGCGTAAGGAGGACCGTGTTGAGCAATTCCTCCGTGAGCGAGAGAAGACAAGTTTGCTGCCTGCGATTCCATAGGGATCGAGGTGGGCGTGATCAGACTCACACGGTCGCCGCCGGTTAGATTTCAGTCGGCTCAGTCACGGATGTGTCGCGCTCCCAGCCTTCATTTTCCAGCTTGATGGTTTGAATCATCACCGTGTTCGAGCCGGCATCCAGCTCCGGTAAGGCCTGGTATTCCGACACCCAACACTTGAAGACTTTGTAAGAGAGCACCTTCTGATCATTCTCATTGAACACATCGATGATGATGTCTTTCCGACTGTTCTTGTTCGAACCGGCCCCGTCACCCTGAAAGTTGTTCACCGCGTTTGCCCAACTCTCAAAAGTGGTGTCGTGGGTGACCCCGGCAGTCAAGGTGATGGCTTCGTATTTGGTCCTGCCCTGAAGTTTCTGACTCGTGCTAGGGTCGCCACCACTCCGGAATTCCACCATCTCGGTGGTCTTCTTCAAGGCGCCGCACTTGCTGATGCCCGCCACATACACGTTGTCGATCTTGATCCGGAACTTGAATCCGCGGTACGGCGCCGTGCGCGTTGGGTTTACCGTGAATTGTGCCATTGCTGTTTCTCCTCAAAGATCGGAATTGGTCAATGCCGCAGCAAGCCTACTAGGGCTGCTGTCCCACAATCTGGGTAAGTCTCAGAATGACAAACTCGGCGGGCTTCAAGGGAGCAAACCCGACCAGGATGTTTACGACGCCGGCATCGATGTCCGCCTGCGACGTGGTTTCGTTATCGCACTTGACGAAGAAAGCGTCCTTCGGCGTCTTTCCCTGGAAGGCACCGGCGCGAAACTGCAACATCAAGAAGGCGCCGATGTTCAAGCGGAGGCTCGCCCAAAGGTCATCATCGTTGGGTTCGAACACGGCCCACTGGATCCCGTTGTAAATACTCTGCTCGAGGTAGATCGCGGTTCGCCGCACGGGAATGTAGCGATATTCGGGATCTGATTTTGTCGCGAGAGTTCGGGCACCCCAACTGACGAGACCGGCCGCCGGAAACTGGCGCAGAACATTCATGCCAATCGGATTCAGGAAATCCTGTTGGGCATCCGTGATGTCTGCAAGCAAACCGAGAGCGCCGCCGATGTTCGCTTCCGTGCCGGCCGGCGCTTTCCACACTCCGCGTTTCGCGTCGATCCGAGCGTACATGCCGGCCATAAACCCTGAAGGCGGTACCGAAATCGGATCCGGCTGGCCCGTGGGGTCGGTCGTCTTCAGCCACGGACCGTAGACAGCACTGTAAGAACTCTTGACTGTGAGACCGGTAATGAAGGCCTGTAATTCCTCAACGGTGTCATCGCTGGCTTTCGGGTCACCGATGAAGAAACAATCACCGCGGACCGTGCAGTAGTTCGATCCAAAATCGACAACCGCCGCGGTCCCGATGCCAGGTACGGCAACGATGTTGACGTCTCGAATCACGTCCAGCGCGGAAAAGCCGTCCATGTAATTTGCATCGACCGGCGTCGCACCGTCGGCTCCCAATACGGGTGTGCCATCGATGTTCGGGCTGGCCGACGCATCGCCCAACTGAAATTCGGTGTCGCCGGCGAAAGCCGGCGTCCTTGAATTCGCGGGCCGCAACACTGCAGAACCGCCAACCTCGCGTCCGCCGTTGGTCAATCCCAGCTTGAGCTTGCCCGCCACGTTTTCCGTAGCACTCGGCGCGCTCGAGACCCGCACTGAAGACTTGAGTCTCCCGACACCCGGCGGTGTGCCGCTCGTCAGCAGGAGCGATGGGTTACCCTCGGACCCGGGACCACCGGCATTTTGATAGACGCAGGTGAAGCCGGGAGTGGCTAACGCTACTGACGGCTGGAACGCCAAGGCATTCGCCGCGCGTTTCGGGGTTAGAGCCTGAACGGCGGTCTGGATCGCGGTGGCAATGGCGGCGCCGTCAGCCTGCGCGCCGGCCGGCAAAGTAACCGTGTGTGGACCATCGCCGTCCAGTTCGATGACAAACTTTTTGACGCCGGGATCCAGGCTAACCGGATTAGCCGTCGTGTAGTTCGTCACCACTACCTTAGAGTTTGTGCCGGTCGTACCAGAACTGAGCCGGTACGAAGGATTTCCTGCTGCGGCCGCCTGATCGAAGATGCAAGTGAAGCCGGCGTACGCGGCCTGTTTCGAAGGGGTGTTGGCCCTTAGAGCTCTTACCGCGTCGCGAATTGCCAGCGCGATGTCGTCGCCGGTTCCCGCAGTGACTGGAATCGTGATTTCCCGCGCGCCGTCGTCATCCAGATTGATCAGGAACTTGCGCTTGTCGGCGTCCGGGTTGGTTGATGGGGTGGCGCCGCTACGACTGGTTCCGTTAGTGCCGACGGCGCCTGCCGCTTCGGCTCCTCCGTTGCCTGTGCCAAGTTTTAGCAAGGCCGCGCCGTTACCGACGGGCAACGGCGCGCTGCGACTGGTTCCCGCGCTCGCTGTCGCATTGTTGCCGTCGTTTACGACCACTGAAATGTATTTCGAGTTAGCACTAATCACTTTGGCAACGTAGTTAGGCGCCGAAGGATTCATGCTGAGATTATTGTGACTCTCGAGCAGCATCGGCGATAACGGCGGAACCAGATCGCTGCGGTCCTGAAAGACCTGGATGGCGAACTCGTTGTCCGGATCCAACAGAGCATTTGTGATCACGATGTCGAGCTTGTTACCCCAGACACCCTCATTGGCGGCGCGAATAGTGAGCGCCTTCGCCCCCTTTCGATCCTTAATGCTGAGATCGGCAACGGCGGCGCCCGGACCGGCAATTCTCACAATGTAGGCTTTCCTTCCGCCATTGTTGAAGAACTGGCGCACGGAGGCTGAAAGATAGCTGTCGCCCAAATAGCCACCGTAGTTGTTCTCGAATTCCTGAAGGTTAGTGACCAGTTTGGCTTTCTTAACCATTCCCCTTTCCGCTTTGCCAAAGAACGCTGCATTCGAAGTGCTGACCCCTTCAATCGGACGAAGGCCGCTGGGGATTTCCTGTAGGTAGACGCCTGGGTGCAGAGTTTCCATCGCTATTCTCCTTCTCGCTGTGTGAGTTATCGCTTTTGTGACTTCGCCTTCTTCGGACGTGGAGCGGCTTTGGATGCAGCCTTCTCCACAACTTCGCCGATCGAGAGCGATCCGTTCCCAACGAGCTTCTCAATCTTGGCGTTGTTACTAATATCGTCCGCGGCTACGACCGTAGCTTCGCCAGGCGCAAGATACGTTGACGCCCCACTGTTCATCGCGACTATGAGAAGCTGTTTAGTGCGGTTTTCGATACTAGGCATCAGTTGTCTCCTCTCATGCCGGACTCGTTGTCCGGAAAGTCATTACTCGTTGTCGAACGCATCTTGTCTCGATGCGTGATTTCAGCCCCCTGACCTCATGGCTTAGGCCCACGGCGGGGCGCACCCGACGCAACGAAACGTTCTGCTTCTTCCCTTTTGTTCGGGTTCAAAGTGTAAATGTGATCGGAACCCGGCACGGAACTCACCTGAAGATATCCGCTGGCCACCAGCCGTTCTAGAGCGCTCCTGGTTTCAGTCAACGTGTGATGAATCTTTTCTTCGAGCAGACGCCAACGAGCCACGCCTTCGAGGCTGTCAGCCGACTGTGGATTGTGCAGAAAATAGCGCAAAACCTGTTGGGCTAACTCTTCGTCGTACCCTCCGTTCGATGACATTTGACCCAACGTATAGCAACTGCAAAGCCACAGCTTACTCTCGCGATTCGGGCCGGTTTTTGCGGAAGGCGGTCGCCGATGAAACCAGGCGCGGGTCAAAAATTGCCCACCATTTTTCGTTGAGTCATCAGCCCATCGGAAAGAAACGGTGCGGTTGTGATTTTTTGGGTGGTGTGGTGAGGTGCGGCGGAAACGACCCGGAGCTTGCTACCGTACTAACCCATCGGTTCGGCCAATGCCGACGCCATATTTCTTTTTCAACCTGCCGAAGGCGCGCCGGTCTTTGCCCGCGGCGATCGCGGCCCGAGTGACACTGCCGTTGTGCTCTTGGAGCAAGCGCTCCACGTATTCTTTCTCGAAGGCTTCGATTATGCGCGTGCGCGCTTTACGAAAATTACCCCCGGCGGGTTCGGCGGACGCGCCAGAAACCGGCAGTGAGAGGTGGTCGGGAAGTATGAATTGGCCTTCGGTGAATAGCATCGCGCGCTGAATCACATTGGACAGCTCGCGCACGTTACCCGGCCAATCGTGAGATTCAAGTTTGCGAACTGAGGCGGGCGTCAGTGACTTTCGATTCGACCCGGGTGAATTCTGAATTCGGAGAAAATGTCGCGCCAATACGAGAATGTCGCTGCGCCGGTCGACCATTGCCGGCAAGTCCAAACGTAAAGCATTCAGCCGAAAGTACAGGTCGGCACGAAATTGTTTTTCGCGCACACAGGTTTCAAGATCGCGATTCGTCGCGGCGATAATGTTCAATGCGGCTTTGACAAATCGATCACTGCCAAGGGGCTTGTAGGTCCGTTCCTGCAAAAAACGCAGGACTTTCGCCTGGGCCGACGGTGAAAGAGCGTCTACTTCATCCAAAAACAAAGTTCCACCCTCAGCCATCGCTGCCAACCCTTTTTGCGCGGTATGCGCATCGGTAAAGGCCCCCCGAGCGTGTCCAAACAATTCGTTTTCGAACAGATGGTCGGGAATTGCTCCCGCATCAACGGGAATGAAAGGGAAGCTGCGACGGCTGCTGAGAAGGTGAATCGCGCGGGCGCACAGTTCCTTGCCCGTGCCGGTTGGTCCTGTGATCAGCACGGGAAGATCGCTCTTGGCAATTAAAGGAATTGTTTTGATCGCGCGGACAAACTTGGGGTGCTCGCCCACTATTTGCTCCATCCCGAAAACCTCAGTCAGATGTTCGCGGGCGGATTCAAGTTCGTCGCGCTTGGTTCCTGGTCCGATGATTCTTTGCACTCGATGGAGCAGTTCCACCGCGCGAATCGGCCACAGCACGAAATCATCGGTAGCTTGAGAGATGACGCTCAACGTCTGATCGTCGATCTCGCTTGAAAGCACTGCCAGAGTTGGACGCGGGATCGGATGCTCGCGAAGCCACTTGAACAATCTTAACGGTGCCGGCTCGGGCGGGATCGCAACCGCGACGAGCAACTGCACATGACATTGCTCCAGTTTTTCAAATGGCATTGAGTCCCAATTCGCGAGCTCACAGCCCGAGTTTAATTGGGCGGGTAAAGCGTGATTTAGATAGTCGTGTACAAGAAAAGGGGGATCCTCGATCACGAGCAAGCGGGATTGCATACGAGATTCCCGTTAGCACACGAAAAGGAAGTGTCGCGAGGATCGCTTCCGGTTTGTCATCCACAGATCGGGTTTATCAGGTGCCGTGGATGATCCCGTTTCAGATAGACCACCGCAGCGAAAAGCTCGTCTGAGGTGGAGGAACTAGATGCTAGACCTCAATCATCACTGGCATTGACTTATTCCTCCGTTTGAGCGCTCAGGCATCACGGCCCTCTAGCAGTGCGCGGATTTGTTTTTGTTTGCGGCGATTGATGCGGTAGTGGACTCGCCCATCGCCGGCTTCAGACTCAAGAATCAGTTTCGCTGCGACGAAATCATCCAGGACCTGTTTGACTGCGGCGGTCTCTTGTCTGAGTTGCCGGTCCAGAAACCACCATTCAACGATGCCTTCCAGTGTGTCACTCGCGGCGGTGTTCTCGAACAGATAGGAAAGCAGAACACGCGAAATTTGAGCCCTGTCCGATACACACATGAGTGTCCATTCGCGACCCCTCTCGAATGTCATTGTCGGCCAAAGCAATTTAGCGACCGCGCCAACGATTGGGCTTCTGGTGTGGTTCCTGACCGAGAACGGTTGTTTTTGTCCTGGCCGGATAGCGTTGGAAACGTCTGGCGGAGATCTAACTGCTTATGTTCGAAGGAGAAAGCTACCAGGACTAAAAGGTCCAGGTACACGCGGGAGTTTGTCCAATCTTTTGGGAAACTGTAGGGGCGTCCCTCCGTGGGCGCCCCCCGGGACAAACGAAAAGGGGCGCCCACGGAGGGACGCCCCTACAGAATTAGGCCGCTACTCTGGCGCTGCTACGCGGCTGTGGCACGGGCGTCACGCCCGTGATCACGCGCAAGATGCGCGTGCCACATCACGGCGCGCTTGGTTTGAGATTCTGCGCATCGATATGATGTTTTCGCATCAGCTCCCAAAACGCGCGGCGGTTTTTTTTCGCGGCCTGAGCGGCCCGGCTGATATTGCCGTTGCAGGAAACCAGCAGCCGCTGAATGTACTCGCGTTCGAACTGCTCGATGATTTTCGCTTTGGCCTGCTGAAACGAATCGACGGCTTTTACCTTGCCGGGCGGCAGCGCAATATCCGCCTCACTGAGCCGCGAGCTTTCGCAAAATATCACCGCGCGCTCGATGGTATGCTCGAGTTCACGAACATTACCGGGCCAACTGTAGAGCATCAGTTTTTGCAGCGCCGCCGGAGAAACCGTAGCGATCTCCTTGTGTAAACCGCCTGAGTGCTTCTTGATGAAATGATCGACCAGACAGGGAATATCTTCAGTCCGATCGCGGAGCGAAGGCAGAGTAATTGACACTACATTTAAGCGATAATACAGATCCTGACGCAGACGACCCTTTTGCACCGAATCTTCCAGGACCGCATTCGAAGCCACAATGGTGCGAATGTCGGCATGTCGTGGCTTTGACGATCCCAGCCGCCTGAACTCTTTGTCCTGAAGAAACCGCAGGAGTTTTACCTGGGCTAAGAGTGGCAACGAGTCGATCTCATCCAAAAAAAGTGTTCCACCTTCGGCTTCCTCAACCAGCCCGGCGTGCGCCGTATTCGCCCCGGTGAAGGCGCCGCGCTCATGACCAAAGAGCTCATTCTCGACCAGTTCGACAGGGATCGCGCCGCAATTTACCGGCACGAACGGCTTGTCGCTGCGCGGACTCAGGTAATGAATCGCGCGCGCAAACATTTCCTTTCCCGTGCCGGTTTCACCGGTAATCAAAACATGATTGTCACATCTGGTAATCAGAGGGATTTTTCGCACCTCGGCCTGAAAGACCGGGGTTCTCCCGATCAAACGCTTCAGACCCACTGTTTGCTTGAGCGCTTGCGCGAAACTATCTCTGCGGTTCAACTGGTTCAGCAGACGCTGTACCCGCGGTAACGTGTCGGCAACCCTGATGGGGGGAATAAGAAAGTCGGCTGCCCCCTCTTGCAAGACTTTGAGGGTCTCGTCCGGATTGCATCCGTCGATGACCGCCATTATGGGAATCTCAGGCTCTTGGGCCCTGATTGAACGAATCAGATTCGGCGCTTGATCGAGCGCCTGATGGGCCAGGACCAGGAAGACCAGACAAGAGTCAGCGTCAGCCAGCCAGCTCAGATCAAAACTTACCTGGCTGACTTCAGGAAAGACCTCTCGTCGAAGGGTGCTCGCCAGGTGAGAGGATGTAAGCAGCCGTTCCAGCTCTTCGCCGGTGCTTTCGCGCGGCTTACAATCAAGCAAAAGTATCTTGGGATGCTGCATGAGGAGCCATCATCTTTCCACAGCTATGACTGCCAGCGACGTTTTCAGGGAGCATCGGCGTCCCCTAACTAAGGAGGGACGGCCGCGCTTGTTCGAATCGGGCACGTGGGGAAAAAGTGCAACCGACTAGTTTTCAGGCATGCTCGATACGGAGACCTGAGATGCTCAAGACCTTTGGGTGGCGCGCATTCTACCAAATTGATGCTAAATTTGCATGAACTTTTTCCGGCGATTTCCAGGACGGCAACACAGCGGGTCAAAAGACCAGTTGAGATCGTAACTTCCTGATTCTTCAGAGGAAAATCGGCCAGGAAAAACGGAGGGCCAATGGCTTGAACTCGCAATTTTCAGATCGTCGAATAGTTGCGTCCCAGGCACGGCCCCTTACTCAGTTATCGAATCCGACTCGTGCCTACGACTTGAGAAGAGCGGGCGCCCACAGAGGGACGCCCCTACAGTTGGGTAAATCAGGGCCCTACCAAACATCTTAACGCGCGTCTTCCGCGCGGTTTCCCTGCCAATCTAAATTGAGATTAAGCTGCCGCGCGAGCATCGCGGCGACACGCCCCAGGACGCCTGCGTAGGTGGGAAATGAAAGCGGTACTTGCGCCAGGTCATCGACCCGCACGTTGCCCGCCATGGCTACGGCGGCCAGCTGAGTAATCTCGACCGCGCGTTCGCCAACGACATGGCAACCCAGAATCCTTCGCGTCGTCCGATCTACGATCAGCTTGCAGAACCCGGTCGTTCGGCCATCAATAATTGTGCGCGTGGTGGATCTGAAATCGACGCGGGCGGTGGCGATATCATGCTTTTCTCTGGCCTTGGTTTCCGTTAGGCCAACCTGCGCATATTCAGGATCAGTGAAACTGCCAATCGGCGCCGGCTGGTCCCCGAGCTTCATCGCCGAACCACGCACTGCATTTGTCGCAGCTACGAATCCATCCTGAATGGCCTGGGGAACGAGCATAAGCCGGCCGGTTACATCTCCAGCAGCAAATATGTTCGCAGCACTTGTTCTCAGAAATTCATCGACACTGATAAATCCTCGCGCATTGATTTCGACACCGGCTTTCGACAGCTCCAGCTCAGCAGTATTTGCGACCCAGCCAATGGCCACGACGGCGAGCGTTGCTTCTACAGATTCACGGTTTCCGTTCTTAGAAAAATTCATTCGGATACCGGTTGGGGTCTTTTCAAACGATTCGATACTTCCGAAATCTTCTCGCACGTCAATGCCCGACTCGCGAAATGCCGCGGCAACGGCTGCCGAAACATCTTCATCTTCAGTCGGCAGAATTCGCGGTCCGCTTTGGAAAAGCTGAATTTTCGCACCGAACGCATTGAACACGGACGCGACTTGCGCCCCGGTGGCGCCACCGCCAATCACTATGATGGACTGCGGCACCGAGCTAAGACTCCAGGCATCGCTGTGAGTCGCCGTCAAATCCGCGCCGGGAACTGAGAGTTTGCGGCTACTGCCGCCCGGGCAAAGGATAATCTTTTCGGATTGCAGTGTCAGACCACTCGTAGTCACCACCGTGTGCGGATCCACGAACCGGGCCACGCCGGCATGCTCATGAATCTGCACCCCAGCTGAATCAGTCTGCGAACGAAACGTCGAATGGGAGCGAACGTCGCCAACTACCTCCCTCACCCGCTCGAGCAGTTGCGAGTAATCCAGGCGTGGCTCGCCCACCTGAATACCGTAGCGGCCAAGTTGCCGCGCATCGCGAATCAAACGCGCAGCGTGAGCAAGGGTCCGCACCGGCACCGGACCATCATTGGCCGCCATTCCGCCGAACTCTCCCTCAGTCACAAGTGCAGTCCGGGCGCCTAGATCGCCCGCCCGCATGGCGGCAACTACGCCGGCTGGGCCACCTCCGATAACAAGCACGTCCAACATACTCAAAATTTTATTGAACCCGAAAACTGGATTGAGTGTCCCTGGAAAGTGGAGCGATCGGCGAACTCCTGGAAATACTTAAAACCGACATTGATTTTCGCCGAGAGGCTCAGGTTCGATCCAACACCCAGCGCGTTCACCTGGTAATGCGCCTTCGACTGTGCCGGCGTGATCGTCGGGCCGGTTTTGTCGGTCGTTTGCCTCGCGTTGTATCCAACCAGCCCAAACTGCACGCGCTTCTCGCCACCCAACCGGAACGATTGCATCACTGAATAATCAAGATCAAGGGTGTCGCCAGGGTGAATCGAAGTGCTCTTCTGTGTCGTGTGCACTTCGTACATCTGAAACAGTGATATCGAAGTCGCCTTGTTTTTGGTTAGATAGAATGTTTGTCCTGATGAGAACGCGTGCGTCCAGTAGCCGGAACCGACGTTATCGTTTGCGCCGTTTCGGAAGCGACCGGTGGGCGCGAGAAAACCATAGACCGCGCGGATGGCATAACGCGATTTATTCCAACCCAGAATGAATGGTTGATAATAAGAATCGGCCAGACCGCCCCCGCCGCTGACCGGACCGGAGATGTCGGAGGTAAGCGAATTTTTGGCAAACGGGATTGTGGCCGTCATCGAGAACCTCGCGCCGCCGAGAATCTTCTTTCTGCTGACCCACGCGAGGGTGTTCATGTCCATCACGACGGAGTTACTCCCCGTACCCAGAACCTCCCCGTCAGGCCCCTTCGATTTATCGCGCGAGTAGATCAGCAGCTGGTTCACGTACGCAAACCCGGGTTCGGGTGTAACCCCCGAATTTGTGGCGCTCATGCCGAGCGGGTATACGCCGCGGTTCTGGGCCATCGCAGTGAATGAAAAGCAGCAGCAGGCCGCCGACATTAATGCGGACGTGATCAGCCGGGCGGTGAGATTTCGCGTCATCGACGTGCGCTTTACGTCGGCAGATTGGAGAGCCAGCGCAGCGCGCGCAGCCCCGGCATGAAGCAGTATTCCCCGCCGCGCGTAACGACAAAATTCGGAATGCCCTGAAGTCTTCGTCGAACGGGTTTACGAGGAACCGTAAAATTTCCGCCATCGCCATTCGATCCCAGAACTGGATCTTTGTCCTGCGCGGCCCCAAAAAAGATTCCGTCGTTAATCCACTGGGACTGCACGAACTCGAATTGACGACTGATAGACGCGCCCACAAACGCGAACATGAGTCCGCGATCGGCGCCGTCGTCTTCCAGCACGCCGTCGGGCAGCAAAGGACCATAGGCCGTACCCCGCCTAATCATTCGATGGATGCGAGCCACGCCGGCAATTGAGGCATCGCGTGGATTGGTACGCCGAATGTGCGAACCACCGGGCGTCTTCAAACCGGCCTTGTCATCTTCCTCAAACATGAAGGCGTTGTTCCGTTGCGGGTCTGCGCCGAGCTCGGGATCATCATGAAAAGGGCACAGTGCGAGAGGCGCGCCACTGCGCCAACGTCCCATCATCTTGGCTGCCAGCAATTCTTCCTCGTCCGCAGAGTTCGAATTCGTCTGGAGAAAGCGGCGAAAGTCGGCAACCCTCTGATGAAGCTTTCGAAAAACGACGTAGGTGCCGTTGCGGCCGAGTATTTCCGGCGTGGTCTCTTGCACGCCGCCCATTTCGTCCCTGTAGCCGAGCACGAATTCACCGGCTTTGAGTGGCGGTTCATGTGGATTCGTTCCCGGAATGCCGCTGCCTTCGATTGCGGGATGACTGATTCCGTCGCGGAAGCCGAAGGGCTCTTTGTCGTTTGGCAGCGCATGACAGTTTTGGCGCCAGATGGCTTCAATCCCTGTCATCGTTTGATAGGTTTCGCGGGCCCTCGCGACCGCCGCTTCGAGCCGTTCGGCATCAGGCGAAACGGCTACGATGATCACGTGGACATCCGAACCCCCAAACGGCCGCTCCCAATTCGAGGGGTCACTTTCACCGACGTCTCCCAACTCTTTGGCGCGAGCCGCCATACCCTGGCGAAACTCCCAGGACAAACTACTGAGGGATTCTTCCGGCACGCCTAACGCCGTCAGGCCCTGGTAAGTCAACGCCACACTTACCCAGGTATCGGCCAGAGGACTTTCGGGATTTGCTGCTGAAGTCACTGCGTTCGAGATGCGTTGCATCAACACACGTCCGGCCTCGCGGTCGTCGATCCGCAGCGCGATGTATGTGGCCACATAAGGCGACGGCCGCGGACGCAATACGCCGCTTTGTATGTCGTCAAGTTCCAGCATAGATCTCAAAGGGGAGACGCGAGCACTTACCTCAAAAATCTGAAAAGCGGTCCCTCTCATTCACACCGGGCTTTAGCCCGGTGACCAGAGCCGTTAACAATCAAAAACCGTTCTATGAAAGGGGTTGTCAAACCGATACCTCACCCTACGCGGCCGCTGCTGTGATAAGCAGCCCGCTTCGTGGGGTCACGGCAGCAACGTTCGC